>Ga0310690_10000901_pt1 | contig 57950 bp, 41 predicted proteins | sample AusTroGonzalo_MG_2_FD_207661 | JGI IMG/M metagenome (GOLD analysis project Ga0310690, IMG submission 207661) | Bovine rumen microbial communities from tropical cattle in Woodstock, Queensland, Australia - Gonzalo_04 (v2) (version 2) | ecosystem: Host-associated > Mammals > Digestive system >... | reverse complement strand
CCTCGCGTATCATCGAATTAAACCACATGTTCCTCCGCTTGTGCGGGCCCCCGTCAATTCCTTTGAGTTTCACCGTTGCCGGCGTACTCCCCAGGTGGGATGCTTAACGATTTCTCTTGGCCGCTGAACCCAAAAGGCCCAACAGCGGGCATCCATCGTTTACAGTGCGGACTACCAGGGTATCTAATCCTGTTCGATACCCGCACCTTCGAGCATGAGCGTCAGTAAAGCAACGGGAGGCTGCCTGCGCTATCGGAGTTCCTCGCGATATCTAAGCATTTCACCGCTACACCGCGAATTCCGCCTCCCTGCCGCCTACTCAAGCACAACAGTTCGCGACGCATAACGGGGGTGAGCCCCGAAATTTAACGTCACGCTTGAAGTGCCGCCTGCGCTCCCTTTAAACCCAATAAATCCGGATAACGCCCGGACCTTCCGTATTACCGCGGCTGCTGGCACGGAATTAGCCGGTCCTTATTCATGCGGTACCTGCAAAGCACTACACGTAATGCCGTTTATCCCCGCATAAAAGCAGTTTACAACCCGTAGGGCCGTCGTCCTGCACGCTACTTGGCTGGTTCAGAGTTGCCTCCATTGACCAATATTCCTCACTGCTGCCTCCCGTAGGAGTCTGGACCGTGTCTCAGTTCCAGTGTGGGGGACCTTCCTCTCAGAACCCCTAAGGATCGACGGCTCGGTGGGCCGTTACCCCGCCGACTACCTAATCCTACGCATCCCCATCCCGCAGCGATGAAATCTTTCGTCCAAATCGGATGCCGTCAATGGACAACATAGGGGATTAATCCGTCTTTCAACGGGCTGCACCCTACTGCGGGGAAGGTTGGATACGCGTTACGCACCCGTGCGCCGGTCGCCATCATAGGTTGCAAGCAACCTACATGCTGCCCCTCGACTTGCATGTGTTAAGCCTGTAGCTAGCGTTCATCCTGAGCCAGGATCAAACTCTCCATGGTAAATAAAATAAATCTATCCCAAAAAAAGGGAAAATAATCCGTCGCCAGAACGCTGCCGAATGTCATGATTAAAGGAATCTATATGACGGTTCGTATCATTCTACCACTCAAAGACCTATTTCCAACATCAAAAAACATCAAAAAAAGGCCTCGGCTTCCTGTACTACCTTCTGTCTCTATGTAAGTCTGTCAAAGAACTCTATTCTTTATTATTATAAATTAAGGTGCAACGCGAAAATTTCAGCGAAGCGGGTGCAAAGGTACGACTATTTTCGATACCAACAAAATTTTTCGAGAAAAAAAATGAGAAAATCAAGAAAAAAACTGATTTTGGTCGAAATTTCGCCCCAAAACGAGGTATGAAAGGCAAAAAATGATGATTTTTTACCTTCCAAGCCACGCCTCGGGATTCAATTTCGAGCCGCCTTTGTGCAACTGGAAATGAAGGATATTGTCGGGACCGACAGTTCCGAGCGTTTGTCGGGCTCGGACTTTGTTGCCTCTAAAGACGCTGGGGGTGCGGATATTGCAGTACACCGAATAATAGGAACCGTGCTTGACGATGATGATCCACAAACCGCCGTACTGGCTGACTGCGCGGACTTCGCCGTCGTAGACGCAACGAGCTTGGCAGCCGTCGGAACCTTTGATGTTGATGCCTTTGTTGTCAAGATAGACTCCGCGCAGACCTTCCACGGAATTGACTCCGAAGCGGCTCACAATGCGGTAGGAACCCGTGATAGGCATAGGCAGGCGGCCTTTGTTGAGTTCGATTCCACCACTCATCATACGATCGGCCTTCGTCATCGTGGAAGATTCCTTCATATCTTTCTCGGCGGCATCGATTTCCTTTTTGCTGCGGTCGGCATCGGCTTTGGCCTTGCGCTCTGCGGCGAGACGATTCGCCTCAGCCTCGCGTGCTCGCTGATTGGCGGCTTCGCGATTTCTGGCATCGGCGGCCCTTGCCTCGGCCTTGGCTTTGGCTTCACGCTCTTTGGATTCGGCAACACGACGGGCATTCTCGCGGGCCGCAGCCTCGGCAGCCGCTTTCTTCCGTGCCAATTCCTCCTCACGCTTTTTCTTCGCGGCAGCCTCAGCCGCAGCTTTCTGTCGAGCCTCTTCCTCGGCTTTCTTCCGTGCTTTTTCCATTTCAATGGCAATCAACTTGTCGATTTGCGCATTGAGGGCGGCATCCTTCTGTTTTTCTTGCGTGATGATGCCTTGGATGGTTTTTTGTTGCTTTTGCAACGAATTCACCATATTTTGCTGCTCCTGTTGCTGGTTTTGCAGGGCGATTCGCTCCTGCCGACCCTTGGCAAGCAGGGCGTTTTTCTGGCCTTTTAGCGTCTCCAACTGCTGTTTTTTCTCCTCCACCTGCTCCTGCTTCACCTTCACGACCTCGCCCTGTGCCTTTTGGTAAGAGCCGTATTGACGGACGAAGCGCATCCGACGGAACATCTGCGCGAAATTGTCTGCGGAAAACACGAACATCAGCGAATTGGTGGAATTGCGGTGGCGCGAGAGATAGTGCATCGACTTCACGAACTTCAGTTTGCGCTCTTTCAGTTGGCCTTCGAGCGTGGTGAGTTGGGCGTTGAGAATGTCGATGTCGCCGTCAAGGCCCGTGATGTCTTTTTGGATATTGTCGATGTTGCGCTGTCGTTCGTCGATGGCGGAATTGAGCGAAAAAAGGTTTTGCATCCGTTGTTTCACGTCGGCCTGATTCGCCTTGAGCGCCTGTTCTTGCTGACGGATTTTCTGCTGAATTTCCTTGCGCTGATTTTGCAGGTTTTTGATGTTGGCATTGGTGTAAGTCTCGGTTTTCGCCTTCGACTTCGTGCTTTTTGCGGCTGGTTTGGCCTTCGATTTCTTCGGCGCAGGCTTTTTCGCGACAGCCTTTTTTGCAGGTTGCCTCCGCTGGACAGCAGTCGATTTTGCCGGCGTTTTTTTCTTCGTTTGGGCAAAAGAAGGTTGTGCGACGGCGACCAAAGCCGTCAGCACGCACAGAAACCATATTTTCAGATACTTTTTCATTGTTTTTTCCATCGTTTTGCCCTTGTTTTTTTCTTGATTAGCTTAAAATTTCAGTAATTTTCCGAGAATGTCGGCAGCTTCCACCTTTTTATATTTAGAAGAGACAGTCGTCGTCACGTCCCAGTCGTTTTTGTCCTTCACGTTGTCCAAATCGAGCGTCACCTTCACTGTTTTGAGTTGTTTTGTGGCCGATGTCGTGAACGTAAAGTCTTGATGGGCAGGGAATTGCGCGATGCCGAGCGGTTTAAAATCGGAATACATCCAAAGCAGCGACGAAGCACCGCTTTTGGCCGTTGCATAGTTGATATTCGTCATCACGATTTGGCCCGTCGGGGCCGTTGCCCAGTTGTACGTCATATTGTCTTGCGTCAGTTTGATGCTTTTCCCTTCGATGCTAAATCGCTGATAATCAGACTTTTCAATCGAATTTTTACCCGGCACAGCCAACTGGTTCCAGAACAGCGCCTGCAGGCTATAAAAGTTCAAATCGTTGTTTTTGAGGAAGTCGAGTTGCGTGTAATCGGCCTCGATGTATTCTTTGTGCAGGCGGTCGATGATGAGCACGCGATTGGGCGAAAATTCGAGGCGACCGACCTCCGTGCCGAGCAGTGGAACGAAAAGTTGGATTCGAATCACTTCGTCGCGACGCATCCGCAGCGAGCCAGGCACGGTGATGTCTTTCGACCCGATTTTGATGTTGAACGTCATATCCGACACGATGTTTTTCGCCGTAACGCGATTGTCGAGGACTTTTTTCAGGAAGTCGGTAGTGCTGGCAAGCGGCTGATCGACGGGTTTCGCGGGCGTCGGTTGGGTTGTCGTTGTAGTTGTCGTGTTACCCGACGATGTTCCCGTCGGCAGCGGCATTTCCGTAACGACATTTTTCTTCGACGCACAAGCCGCCGTCATCATCATCAAACTAAACGCTAACGATTTGATTATCAACGATTTCTTTTTCATTTTTCTTCTTCTTTAATATATTTTTTTTCTCTGATTTTCCTTACTAACAAGTCGCGGTTTTCGGGTTCGCCCTCCAATGCCTTTTCCCAATAGGAAATCGCCTTTTCGGGTTCACCATTTTTATAATAAATATCGCCTGCGTGCTCGATAATCACGCTGCTCTGCACCGAATCCGTGTCGCACGCGACGGCTTGATCGATGTAGATTTTCGCCTCGGCATAGCGTTCCTGCATAAACAGAATCCACGCGTAAGTATCGAGATAAGTGGCATTTTGCGGCTCTTCCTTCACCGTTTTGTAACTCATCAGTTCGGCGCGGTGCAAATCCTGCCCTTTCACACTCAGATAGTAGGCATAGTTGTTCAGACAGGGCACGTGGTCGTCTTTCCATTGCAAACAACTGTCGTAGCAGACAAAAGCCTTGTTTTCCTGCCCTTTTTGGTGGTAGAGGTCGCCCATAAAATAGTACAAATCGGACACCAATTCCTTGTTGCTGTTCTCCTTGACCTGCGCCACACCGCGCTGGAACGAGCCGAGAGCCTCCTCGTGCTCTTCTTTTTGGTAGTAGGCCAGACCTTCGTAGTAGTAAAAAGCCATTTCCTCGGGCGTGTAGCGCGAGCCTTCGCTGCAAATGGCGATGACACTGTCCCAATCCTTGCTGCGCAGGTAACTGCCCAAGAGTTGAAGTCGGGCGCCAGCGTTCTCGGGCGCGATGGCGAGCAGTTGGCGAATCGCCCCGTTGATGCTGTCGGTCGGCATCTGTTTCAAAGTCATATAAGCCACTCGCATCTCGGCCATATCGGAATCTTTTGGATTCACTTGTAGAATCTTGTCGTAAAGAGCCAGAATTGCCGTGCTGTCGCCACCCAACTGCTCGTTTTCGTGAATCGCCTGTCGCATCATAATGGCTTTGCTTTCAGTCGAAGCCTTCGGACTGACGATGATGTCGAGCATCATTTTCCGAGCCAGCGAATCTTGTCCCGACTCGCGGTAATAATCGTACATCGACGCCTGCACATAGCCGTTGTCGGGCTCTTCTTTCAGCGCATCGGAGAAGATTTTGTATGCCTCTTTCTGACGATTGTTCTGCATCAGCCAGTTGCCCATCATCACGCGGTAGTTCAAGTCGCTCGGATGCTTGTCGGAAAGGGCTTTCAGCGCGTTCCAAGCCGCTTTTTTGTCACCCTTCATCTCATAGACGCGCATTTTCGAGAGTGTTATTTCCTCATTAGCACCCTCAATTTCCTCGATGCGGTTGATGACATCAATCATACCGTCGTAATTCTTGTTTTGCTGATAGAGTCGGATGAGCATTTGCAAAACGTCGGAACGCTGACGGAAATTCTCGGCCAGTTGCTCATAGACTGCCGTCGCCTTGTCGTATTGCCGCGCATTGAGGTAATGCTGCGCCAATTGCTCCTGATACGTGGCGTTGTCGGGGCGCAGTCGGGCTGCTTTTTCCATACTGGCAAGCGCGAGCGAATCGTGCCCGAATTCACCCTGATACATCGACAGATAGAACCACGCCTCCGCCGCATTCGGATTGATGTCGAGACAGCGGTTCAACAAGTCGAAAGCGGCATCGTAATGGCCTGCATTCTGCTGATTCATCGCCTCGAAGAAGAAATAATTGTAGCGTAACAAGGTTTCGGGGGAAAGTTTCGGCGATGGATGTTGGGTGATGGATGTTTTTTTGAAGGATGACGATGATGGGTGAGAAACACCACACGAAACGAGCATCACAGCCATTCCGACTGCGACTAAAACATCTTTTATCCAGCGTTTCTCTCTCATTTTACTTCACTCCCGTATGCCCATATCCACCAGCACCACGTTCAGTCTCATCGAGTTCAGAAACTTCGATGAAATCGGCGATTTCGTGCCGTGCAATGACCATTTGCGCCACTCTTTCACCGTCGTTGACGACGAAATCCTCCTGCGACAAATTCACCAACAACACACCCACCTCGCCACGATAGTCGGCATCGATGGTTCCAGGCGCATTCAGCACCGTAATTCCCTTCTTAAAAGCCAGTCCACTGCGAGGTCTGACCTGCGCCTCATAACCCGCAGGCAGGGCGATGAACAAACCCGTCGGCACCAAACAACGCTCCAGCGGTTTCAGCACTATCGGCTCGCTCAGATTCGCACGCAAATCCATTCCAGCGCTTTGTTCGGTGGCATACGCCGGCAGCGGATGATGACTTTTGTTGATTACATTGATTTTCACCATTTTTTTCATTTTCTTCTTCAACTAAAGTGCAAAGTTAGCAAAACTTTCGCTTCCAAGACACAATCGGTCGTTAAATAAAATAAAATCAAGGTATTTTTTTGATTTTTCGACGATTATCTGCCTCATTTTTCGTAACTTTGCACACATGAACTGGAAACAACTCATCTCAAACAAGCGACTCGGACAGGAATATCGCCATGCCGACCGCCACGACGACCGCTCGGAATTCAAGCGCGATTACGACCGTCTGATTTTCTCGGCACCGTTTCGTCGGATGCAGAACAAAACGCAGGTTTTTCCGCTGCCCGGCAGCATTTTCGTGCACAATCGCCTGACCCACTCGCTCGAAGTGGCATCGGTGGGAATGTCGCTCGGCAACGACGTCGCACGCGAACTCACGAAACGACATCCCGAACTCGCCAGAACACTGTTCGAGGAAATCGGAACCATCGTTTCGGCGGCTTGTCTGGCTCACGACATGGGCAATCCGCCCTTCGGTCATTCGGGCGAGAAAGCCATCCAAACTTTTTTCTCCGAAGGACCTGGTCAGACGCTAAAATCGGCGGTTTCATCGGGATTTTGGGATGACATTACCCATTTCGAAGGCAACGCCTACGCCTTCCGACTACTCACGCACAGCTTCCTCGGACGGCGGCGCGGCGGCTTCGTCATGACCTACTCCACCCTCGCCAGCATTGTCAAATATCCGTATTCATCGACCAACGCCACGAAAAAAGGTAAATTCGGTTTTTTCTACACCGAAGCCGATGCCTACAAACGCATTGCCGACGAACTCGGCATTCCGCCTTCGACGCGCCATCCGTTGGTCTATCTCGTCGAGGCAGCCGACGACATTTGCTACGAAATTATGGACATTGAGGATGCCCACAAATTAAAGCTCCTCACCTACGAAGAAACAGAGCATTTTTTACTCAATTTCTTCGATGAAACCGAGCAAAATCGCATTTTACAGCGTCTGAACGACGAGCCTGTCACCGATGTCAACGAAAAAGTGGTTTATCTGCGTTCTTGCGTCATCAATCTGCTCGAACACGCCTGCGTTGATGTCTTTGTGGAAAACGAACAGGCAATTCTCGACGGCACTTTCGAGGGAAGTCTCATCAAGCACACGCCGAAGCGCATCTGCGAGGCATACGAAGCCTGCGAAAAACTCTCAAAAGACCGAATTTATCGCAGCAAACCTGTGCTCGACGTGGAACTGAGCGGTTACAAAATCATCGAAACGCTCATGCAGACGTTCATCGGTGCATCGATGCACCCTGAGCGTTTCCATTCGCAGCAGCTGCTTGCCCTCGTCAGTTCGCAGTACGACATTCGTTCCGACAAGGTCGAAACGCGCATCATGGCCGTCATCGACTACCTTTGCGGCATGACCGACGTGTTTGCCCTCGATGTCTATCAGAAAATCAACGGAATTTCGCTGCCCATCGTGTAAAACCGCCTAAGAACGCGGCTTGTAGAACACCTGATTGGCTCCGCTCGTGATTTGCAGGGCCTCGGGATGCTCGTCGATGAAGGAATCGATGTGGCGGACGCGCTTTTCCTCCAAAATTTCATCAACGGCAATCAAAATGCCCGTTTCCTCGACATCGCCAAAACCGTAGTTGATGCCTGTTCCAAAGAGTTTCATCGTTGGCGAAAGGCTCATGTAGGCATTGACGAGCGGCGGAATATTGTATCCCAAACGGCGAATCTCGGTGTTCAGAATGCGATAGTCTTTCTTAAAATCTTCTTCACAGAAAAGTTCAGCCAATTCTTGGGGATCAGCCTCAATTTTCAGCGGTTTCATCGGGACTATCAGGTTTTCGGCATCGCCAAAATGCTTCTGCAAAAAGTAGAGAATCATGTCGCGACCGCGACGCACATACGACGGGTACATCGTCACTTTTCCGAAGAAATATTTCACGTGCGGATTGAGCACGGTCAGAGCGCCGATGCCGTCCCAAAGATTGTCGAGCGCGAAAATGCTTTTCGTGTTTTTCCGCACGTTTTGGTAGTCGGGCGACACGAACGAACGCCCCAATTCCACGGTGTAAGGCATATATTCCTTGATGAATCGGTCCGAGAAATGGAACATGTGGCTCGTGGCCAGTTTCGGCTGCCCATTCTCGTCGAGTTCCCAGTCGGAACCGAAAATGTAGCGATAGCCACCGATGATTTCCTCAGCTTCAGGATTCCAAACGATGAGCTGCTTGTAGCAGTTTTCGCAGGTGTCGAAATCGTCGATATCGACCGATTTCCCTGTGCCTCCGCCAGCCTCGCGGAAGGCGATTTCGCGCAGTCGGCCGATTTCCTGCATCACGTTCGGTGACTCGTGTGCCGTGATGACATAAATCTCGTTGTTGCTCTTATTCGTGAGGCGAAGTTGGCGCTCGGGCGTCAGTTCTTGCCTGAGCAAATGCTTCGCAACGGGTGGTATGATGGCTTGTTCCATATCTGATAGATTTTTTTACAGCGAGTAGGCCTGCTGCTTGACCCACTGGGCCCATTGCGCAGGCGATTTCGACTTGTCGAAAGTCTGCCACGGAATCGGTTTTCCGATGGCTACGCGGAAGGTTTTTCCTACATTTTTATACATTTCATCGACGAGAAACAGCATTGCCACGTTGAATTTCAGGTTCAACCGTTTACACCAGTTGGCAATGTTGTAGAATTTCTCGGAATTTTGGCTACCAAAATGGATGGGAACGACGTCGCGCTGCGCCTCGACGCTCTTCGTGATGAACGTTTTTTTCCATTCGAGGTCGCAAATTTGGCCATCACTGCCCTTGCGCGAGCAAAGACCTGCCGGGAACATCAGCATGTGGTGGTCGGAATTGAAACCGGCCTCAACCATTGCCGGAAAATCGCGACTCTGCTTGCCCGTTTTGTTGATAGGGATGCAAAGCGGCGCCAGGCCTGGCAGATTCATCAGCAAATCGTTGACCAGATAGCGGAAATTGCCGTCGTAGTGCTCGCCGATGATAGAGCCGAGCGCCACGCCGTCGATACCGCCCAACGGATGGTTCGACACGAAAGTGTAGAGTCGTCCGTCGTCTTTCGGCGGCAGATTCTCTATTCCCTCGACTTCCAGCGTCATCTGCAAATATTCAACGCAAGCCTTCAGCCACGGTGTACCTGTCAGTTCGCGACTTTCCCAAAGAAAATCGTTCACCTCATCCTGATGAATCGTCTTTTTCAGCCACGACACCGCTGGACGCGGAATCCATCGGGCTTTTTTGCCCATTTTTCCGCGCAACACTGCGTCGAGGTCAATCGTTTTTTGATAATCTTGTCTTGTTTCCAAAATAGCTCGTTTTTTTGTCGTCGCGCCTTGCATTTTGCGACAAAATATCCTTTACGAACTGCAAATGTAACGTTTTTTTTCTAAAAAGTGACATTTTTTGTAAAAAAACAAACTAAAAATGATAAAAAAAATTTCGCGCGCGTACCTATTATAAAAAAAAGAGAGGGGGAGTTTTTCTAATCAGACAAACGAAAAATCAAGGCAAACGCTTGACTTTCATACAGTTGCATTGCCTTTGTGAAAGAAAATCTAAAACGAAACCAAAAATTGAGAAAATCGACGGAAAAATTTGATAAAAAATCGGATGAACATCAAAAAAATCATCGAAAAATATTGCACGAAATGGCGAAAATGAGCAAAAAAAAATTTTTTTTTGATTTTTTTGAAAAAAAAGTGGAGAAAAGTGGTGGATTGTGGGGAAAAATGCGTAATTTTGTTGCGAAATTCCATTTAAGTAATGTTCGTATGCGATTTTTAGGTAACATAGAAGCCAAAACAGACGCGAAAGGACGTGTTTTCCTGCCGTCAGTCTTCCGCAAGGTGCTCCAGTCATCGGGCGAGGAGAAACTGGTGCTTCGGAAAGACGTGTTCCAGTCGTGTCTGGTGCTGTATCCTGAATCGGTATGGAACGAGCAGATGGACACGCTTCGCCAACGTCTGAGCCGCTGGAACGCCCGCCACCAGCTGATTTTCCGTCAGTTTGTGGCCGATGTGGAAGAGGTGACGCTCGACGGCAACGGTCGCTTCCTGATTCCGAAGCGCTACCTGAAAATGGCGGAGATTGAGCAAACGGTGAAGTTCGTCGGCATGGGCGACACGATTGAAATCTGGCGCTCGGCAGACGGCGACAAACCCTTCATGGAGGCCGAGGAATTCGGACAAGCGTTGGAAGAAATCATGGGCAGTAGCACTGAAAACGGCCTATGACAACAAGCGAGACGACATATCACGTTCCCGTGTTGCTGCGGGAGAGTGTCGATGGGCTGAACATCCGTCCAGAGGGCATCTATGTGGATGTAACCTTCGGCGGAGGCGGCCATTCCAAGGAGATTTTGTCGCGACTGGGAGCCGGAGGGCATCTCTACAGCTTCGACCAAGACGCAGACGCGGAAAAGAACATCGTGGCCGACGACCGACTGACCTTCGTGCGCAGCAATTTCAGGTACTTGAAAAACTGGATGCGCTACTACGGAGTGGAGAAAATCGACGGTCTGCTGGCCGACTTGGGCGTTTCGAGCCATCATTTCGACGAGGCCGAGCGCGGTTTTTCGCTTCGTTTCGACGCACCGCTCGATATGCGGATGAACAAACGAGCCACGCTCACGGCTGCCGACGTTCTCAACAACTACGGCGAGGGGCAACTGGCCGACGTATTCTATTACTACGGTGAACTGAAAGCTGCACGGCGAATGGCCTCGCTGATTGTGAAATCGCGGGCCGAAAAGCCACTGCTGACCACTGGCGACTTGCTGAATGTGCTGCAACCGCTGTTGCGCCGCGACCGCGAGAAAAAAGAAGCGGCACAGGCGTTTCAAGCATTGCGAATCGAGGTGAACCACGAGATAGATGCACTGCGCGAAATGCTGCTCGCTGCAACGGAACTGCTCGCTGAGGGCGGTCGGTTGTCGGTGATTACGTATCATTCGCTCGAAGATCGCATCGTGAAGAACATCATGAAATCTGGAAATGCCGAAGGAAAGGTGGCGCAAGACTTTTTCGGACGCGCGGAAACGCCGTTCCGAGCCGTGAACAGCAAGGTGATTACACCGACAGACGACGAATTGGCGCGAAATCCGCGCAGCAGGAGTGCTAAACTCAGAATTGCAGAAAAAAAATGACCGACGAGAAAGACATCAAACTGACCATCGAGGCTGGTGAACAGACGGAGCCTGCCGTGAATGAAGTTTCTGAAAATCAGGAACTTGCCGACGAGTCACCCTCGCTGAAGGAGGTGATTCGCGAACAGGCCATCGAAGACGAGGCACCGCAGTCGAAGACGTTCACACTGCGGAAAATCCTCGGCGGCGACATTCTCACGACGCAAACCGTGCGCCGTCAGGTGTGGCTTTTGTTGCTCATCACGTTGTTCGTCATCATCTACATCTCGAATCGCTACAGTTGCCAGCAGGACTTGATTATGATTGACAAACTGCAAAAGGAACTGAAAGACGCGAAATACAAGGCATTGTCGAGCAGTAGCCAACTGACGGAGAGGAGTCGCGAGAGCAAGGTTTTGGAAATTCTGCAAAACAACAAGGACAGTGTGCTGAAAATCCCGAATCAGCCGCCGTATGTGATTCAGATGAAGGAGTAAGGAGTTGGGAAGTAAGGAGTTAAGGAGTTAAAGGAGATAAGAAGATGAGCAAATTTAACCATAAGAAGATTATGCCGCGCTACAGTGCCATTGCGATTGTGATGACGCTGTTGGCGATTGCCGTTGTGGGTAAAGCGATGTATATTATGACCGCCGAGCACGACTATTGGGAGAAGGTGGCAAAGCGTGTGAAGAACGACAGTGTGAGTGTGAAGCCCAATCGTGGCAACATTCTCTCGTGCGACGGTCAACTGATGGCATCGTCGCTGCCGGAATTCAAAATGTATATGGACTTTCAGGCTCTTGAAGAGTCGAAAACGGATACGCTCTGGGACCAGAAAATCGACACGATTTGTCTGATGCTGAGCCAAATCTTCCCTGAAAAATCGGCCAACGAATTCAAAAAACACCTCGACGAAGGTCGTCAGCAGGTGCAGAAAAACGGTAAAAAAGGTTCGCGCCACTGGCCGATTGTGAAACGGCGCGTCGATTTCAACACGCTCGCCGAGGTGCGGTCGATTCCCATCTTCGACATTCCCTTCAACACCGAACAAACCACGAGCGACGGTTTCATCGTGAAAGCCTCGTACAGAAGCGGTTTCAGCATCGAGGAATACAACTCGCGCCTGCGTCCGCACGGTTCACTCGCCGGTCGTACCATCGGCGACCTCTACAAAGGAAAAGATTCTGCCCGATATGGTCTCGAACTGAGTTACGACAGCATTCTGCGCGGCGAAAACGGCATCATCCACCGTCGCAAGGTGCTCAACAAATGGCTCGACATCACCGATATGCCGCCCGTTGACGGTGCCGACATCGTGACAACCATCGACGTGGGCATTCAAGACTTGGCCGAACGTGCCGTCATCGACGAGTTGAAACTCATCGGCGGCGACGTGGGTGTAGCCATTGTGATGGAAGTCGAGACGGGCGACATCAAAGCGATTGTGAATATGGAAAGTTGCGGCAACGGCCAGTATCGCGAAATGAAAAACCGTGCTGTAAGCGACCTGTTGGAGCCGGGTTCGGTGTTTAAGACGGCATCGATTATGGTCTGTCTCGACGATGGCAAGTGCGACACGACGAAGCGCGTGGAAACGGCCAGCGGTATTTGGACGATGTATGGTCGTCCAATGAAAGACCACAACTATCACAAGGGCGGTTACGGCACGCTGACGCTGCCGCAGACGCTGCATTACAGTTCGAACATTGGCGTGAGCCGCATCGTCGATGAATACTATCACAACCAACCCGAAAAATTCGTCGAAGGCATCTATCGCACGGGCTTGGCCGACAATTTGGAGATTCCGCTGATGGGTTCGTCGCCTGCGCGTATCCGTATGCCCCAAAAGGACAAAACGGGCCGTCATTGGGCCAATTGGAGCAACACTGCACTGCCTTGGATGTCGATTGGCTACGAGTCGCAAGTGCCGCCGATTTCGACGCTGACTTTCTACAACGCCATCGCCAACAACGGGCGGATGATGCGTCCGCGCTTCGTGAAACAAGTGGTGAAAAACGGCGAAGTCATCAATGAATATCCGCCAGTGGTGTTGCGCGAGCACATCGCCAAACCGCAGACAATCAAGAAGATACAACCGATTCTGGAGCAAGTGGTCAGTATCGGAACAGGCAAAAATGCCCGTTCAAAGTCGTTTAAGGTGGCTGGCAAGACCGGCACGGCTCAGATTTGGACAAAAGCCGGAAAAACCTCGGCCTATCTGCTGTCGTTTGTCGGCTATTTCCCTGCCGACGCGCCCCGCTATTCGTGCATCGTCTGCATTCAGAAAAGAGGAATGCCAGCTTCGGGCGGTATGTCGGCGAAAGTTTTCCATCACATTTCCGAGGGTATTCTGGCGCAAAACCTGAAACTCGACGTGAAAGATGCGCGTGACTCTTTGTCGGTGGTCATTCCGAACGTGAAAAACGGCAATCTCGTGGCTGCCGACTACGTGCTGTCGCACTTGGGAGTCAGCACCGTCAACGATTGGACGGGCGACGGAAGCAACGCTGTTTGGGGCTCGGCGACGCAAAAAACGAAGCAGCAAATCGGGCTGACTCAAGAAAAACAGTTCGGCGGCGGCCATATTCCGAATGTGATTGGAATGGGAGCGCGTGATGCCGTCTATCAGATTGAGAAGCGCGGCGTTCGCGTTCGGCTGAAAGGTCGCGGACGAGTCGTGAAACAGAGTTTGGAGCCTGGCCACGCGATCAAAAAAGGCGACATTTGCGAGTTGCAACTGGAAGTTTAGGTCATTGGATTGAGCAATAAAAGAAACGAGATATGAAGTTAAGTGAACTGCTGAAAAACATCAAACCGACGACGATTGTCGGCGATTCGGAGCGAGAAGTGACGGGCATCGAAATCGATTCCCGAAAAGTTGCTGCGGGCGGTTTGTTCGTGGCGATGAAAGGCACGCAGGTCGATGGTCATCGATTCATCGAAAAGGCCGTTGAACAAGGTGCTGTGGCCGTTTTGTGCGAGGATTTGCCCGAAAAAATGCCTTCCGACGTGACTTTCGTGCAGGTGGAATCGACGGAAGAAGCCGTCGGACCCGTCGCCACGGTCTTTTTCGGAGAGCCGTCGCTGCGGTTGAAACTCGTCGGTGTGACGGGTACGAATGGCAAAACCACCATCGCCACCTTATTATATAATATGTTCCGCCAGTTCGGCCACAAGTGCGGACTGCTCTCGACTGTCTGCAACTACATCGAAGACGAGGCCATTCCAGCCTCGCACACGACGCCCGATGCCATCGAACTGAACCGACTGCTGGCGAAAATGGTGAAAAGCGGTTGCGAATATGCCTTTATGGAGTGTTCGAGCCACGCCATCGCCCAGCAACGCATCGGTGGATTGCAGTTTGCAGGTGGACTTTTCACGAATCTGACCCGCGACCACCTCGACTATCACAAGACATTCGAGAATTATCGCGACGCGAAAAAAAAATTCTTCGACGACCTGCCGAAAAATGCCTTCGCCATCACCAATGCCGACGACAAAAACGGAACATTTATGGTGCAGAACACCCGCGCACAGGTGAAAACCTACTCGACGCGCTCGATGGCCGACTTCCGCGCTCGGTTGTTGGAGTGTCATTTCGAGGGAATGTATCTGGAAATCGACGGTCGCGAAGTCGGTGTGCAGTTCATTGGTAAGTTCAACGTTTCCAACCTGTTAGCCGTCTATGGTGCTGCCGTGATGCTCGGCAAGCAGCCCGAGGAGATTCTCGTCGCGATGAGCACGCTCAAGAGCGTCAATGGTCGGCTTGAGCCCGTTCATTCGCCCGACGGTTTCACGGCTATCGTCGATTACGCCCACACGCCCGACGCGTTGGAAAACGTACTCAACGCCATCCACGAAGTGCTCGACGGCAAGGGCAAGGTGATTACCGTTTGCGGAGCCGGTGGCAATCGCGACAAGGGCAAACGTCCGTTGATGGCGCAGGAGGCCGTTCGCCAGAGCGACCGCGTCATCATCACGAGCGACAATCCTCGCTTCGAGGAGCCGCAGGCCATCATCGACGATATGCTCGCCGGTCTCGACGCGAAGCAGATGAAGAAGGTTTTGAGCATTGTCGATCGGCGCGAGGCGATTCGCACGGCCTGTATGATGGCCGAAAAAGGCGATGTCGTTCTGATTGCAGGCAAAGGCCACGAGGATTATCAGGAAATTCAAGGTGTCAAACACCATTTCGACGACAAAGAAGTGGTGAGGGAGATGTTTAAGGGTTAAAGGGTTAAAAGGTTATGTTGTACTACATTTTTCGATTTTTAGAGCAATACGATATTCCGGGCGCACGAATGTGGGGTTACGTTTCGTTCCGCGCCCTACTCACGTTGATTCTCTCGCTGCTGATTTCGGCTTGGTTTGGCGAGCGATTCATCAAGTATATGAAACGTCGGAAAATCGCGGAAACCGCCCGCGATCACGATATCGACCCGTTTGGCGAGAAGAAAATTGGCGTTCCGACGATGGGCGGCATCATCATTGCCGTGTCGATTCTGGTGCCGGTGCTGTTGCTTGGAAGAATGAGGAACATCTACCTGCTACTGATGATTGTCACGACCGTCTGGCTCGGTTTTCTGGGCTTTTTGGACGATTACATCAAAATTTTCCGCCAGAAAAAAGCCGGTTTGAAGGGTAAGTGGAAGATTGTCGGACAGGTGTCGATTGGTTTCATCGTCGGAATGACGCTGTGGCTGAGTCCTGACGCGAAAATTCACGAGAACATCACGACCGAAAAACAGGGAATGGAAACGGTTGTCACGCATAAGTCGGAGCCGGTGAAATCGCTGAAAACGACGATTCCTTTCGTGAAAAACCACAATTTGGGCTACGATGACATCATGTCGTTCTGCGGAAAACACAAAACCGCCGCAGGCTGGATTCTCTTCGTGCTGATGACGATTGTGGTGGTCACGGCGGTGTCGAACGGAGCCAATTTGAACGACGGAATGGACGGTATGTGCGCAGGCAACTCGGCAATCATCGGCGTGGCGCTCGGCATTTTGGCCTACGTGTCGAGTCACATCGAAATGGCATCGTATTTGAACATTATGTATATTCCTGGTAGTCAAGAACTTGTGGTGTTCCTTTGCGCGTTCATCGGTGCGATGATTGGTTTTCTGTGGTACAACGCCTACCCTGCCCAAGTCTTTATGGGCGACACGGGTGCGCTGATGATTGGCGGCATTATCGGCGTCGGCGCCGTCATCATCCACAAGGAATTGCTGCTGCCGATTCTCTGCGGCATTTTCTTCGTCGAGAGCCTCAGCGTCATCATCCAGACGCAGGTTTTCAAGTTCTACAAACGGAAGGGAAAGCGCGTGCGCGTGTTCCGTGCGACACCGATTCACGATAATTTCCGCAAGGAAGACAAAGACCTCGACTCGACGTGCCATTTCATCTTCAGAAATTGGCCTGAGCGTCAGTTCCACGAGTCGAAAATCACCGTCCGCTTCTGGATTACGACGATTATCCTCGCGGCAATGACAATTATTACGTTGAAGATTCGATAAATATGAAGAAGATAGCTATATTAGGCGCAGCCGAGAGCGGTGTGGGAGCCGCAGCATTGGCCAAGAAGCAAGGTTTCGACGTGTTCGTTTCGGACAGGTCGAACATCAAGGATAAGTACAAACAGATGCTCGACGAGCGCGGAATCGCGTGGGAAGAGGGTCAGCACACGGAGGAGCGCATTCTCTGTGCCGACGAAATCATCAAGAGCCCTGGCATTCCCGACACGGCACCCGTCGTGGCGAAAGCCATCGCGAAAGGCATTCCCATCATCAGTGAAATCGAGTTCGCAGGTCGCTATACGCAGTCGAAAATGGTTTGTATCACGGGTTCCAACGGCAAAACAACCACGACGAGCCTCATCTACCACATTTTCCGCGAGGCAGGCTACGACGTGGGTCTGGCTGGCAACATCGGCCATTCGCTCGCGCTGCAAGTCGCCGAAGAACCGCACGAATACTACGTGATTGAGCTGTCGTCGTTCCAACTCGACAATATGTACGACTTCCGCGCCAACATCGCCGTGCTGCTCAACATCACGCCCGACCACCTCGACCGCTACAACGAGATGCAGGACTATGTCGATGCGAAAATGCGCATTTTGCAAAACCAAACTGCCGACGATTCTTTCATCTACTGGGCCGACGACCCGATTATCAGTCGCGAACTGAAGAAATACGACATCAAGGCCGTCGAGTGTCCGTTTTCGCTCATCAAAAAGAGCGGTTCCATCGGCTACATCGAGGAAGGACAGTACAAATTGGAGTACCCGACGCCGTTCAATATGGAACAGGAGGAACTGTCGCTCACGGGCACGCACAACATCTACAATTCGCTGGCCGCAGGCTTGGCGTCGAACATTGCAGGCATTCGGAAAGAAGTGATTCGCAAGTCGCTGGGCGACTTCCCTGGCGTGGAACATCGACTTGAGAAGGTTTGTCGCGTGGGTGGCGTGGAATACATCAACGACTCGAAAGCGACGAATGTCGATGCGTGCTGGTATGCGCTAGAAAGTATGAAAACACCGACGATTCTCATCATCGGCGGACTCGACAAAGGCAACGACTACACGTCGATTATGCCGTTGGTGAAGGAGAAATGCGTCGGACTGGTCTATCTCGGTGCCGACAACACGAAACTGCACGAGAATTTCGACTCGCTGGGCATTCCCGTCCGCGAAGTCCACTCGATGCCCGACTGCGTGGCTGCCTGCTACGAAATGGCGCGTCCGGGCGACACGGTGCTGCTCTCGCCCTGTTGTGCGTCGTTCGACCTCTTCAAGAATATGGAAGACCGCGGCGAGCAGTTCAAGACATTGGTTAGGAATCTTTAGTTCATAGTTCATAATTCATAGTTTAGGGTGATTAACAAGACATTAAATAATATTTTCAAGGGCGACAAGGTCATCTGGATGGTCTTTTTCTTCCTGTGCATCATCAGCGTGGTCGAGGTGTATTCGGCTTCGTCGCAGTTGACGTACAAGGGAGGAAGTTATCTGGCGCCCGTGATGAAGCACATCGGCATCTTGGTTTTGGGCATTTTCTGTATGGTTGTGACGCTCAACGTGAAATGCAAATATTTCAAGATTGTCACGCCGTTTTTGCTGATTATCTCGGTGGTGATGCTGCTGTGGGCGCTCATCGGCGGCGACAAGACCAACGAGGCGGCTCGCTGGGTGGGATTCGGATTTTTGAAGTTCCAACCCTCGGAAATTGCGAAGGGAACACTCGTTTTGGCCACCGCGCAAATTCTGAGCGCGATGCAGACCGAGAAAGGTGCCGATCGCCACGCATTCAACTTTATTTTGATCATCTGCGCGTTCATCATTCCGCTGATTCTCGTCGAAAACTTCTCGACGGCGGCCCTGCTGTGCATTGTCGTGTTTATGATGATGATTCTGGGTCGCGTGCCGATGCAGCAACTCGGAAAATTGCTCGGCATCGTGGTGCTGGCTGTCGTCTTTATGATTTCGATGATTTGGATGTTGGGCGATGACCAGAAAAAAACGAACCCCGAACAGACGTTGGTGCAGCAAATTGACGAGAAATCGACCGACCAAATGCTCGTCGAGCAAATCGACGGCGAACAGGTGGCTGCGGCGGAGAAAAAAGAGTCGTCGTTCGAGAAGGTTTTCCACCGCTTCGGCACGTGGAAGGCACGTATCACGGACTTCCTCAACAACGAGGAAGTGCCACCAGAGAAAGTCGATCTTGTGGGCAAGGGTGCGCAGAAAAACAACGCGACGATGGCCATTGCCGCGTCGAACGTCTTGGGAAAAGGTCCTGGCAACAGCACGCAGCGTGACTTCCTTTCGCAAGCATTTTCCGACTTCATCTACGCCATTATCATCGAAGAAATGGGTATTCTCGGCGCGATTTTCGTCGCCCTGCTCTATATCATCCTGCTGTTCCGCACGGGTCGCATCTCGAACCGTTGCGAAAACAATTTCCCAGCTTTCTTGGCAATGGGAATTGCGCTGTTGCTCGTCACGCAGGCGTTGTTCAATATGTGCGTGGCTGTCGGACTCGCACCCGTCACGGGTCAGCCGCTGCCGCTCATCAGTAAGGGTGGAACTTCGACGATTATCAACTGCGTGTATATCGGTGTGATTCTGAGCATTAGCCGCTCGGCAAAAAGAAAATTGGAGGTAGTGTCATGAAGAAGGATTTGAGAGTTATCATCAGCGGAGGCGGCACGGGCGGCCACATTTTTCCGGCCATCTCGATTGCCAATGCCATTAGGGAACAGCAACCTGAGGCGAAAATTCTGTTTGTCGGTGCCGAGGGACGGATGGAAATGCAGCGCGTACCGGCGGCGGGCTACGACATCAAAGGACTGCCGATTTGCGGCTTTAACCGCGGCAATCTGCTGAAAAACATCGCGCTGCCCTACAAAATGTGGAAGAGCGACCGAATGGTGCGCAAAATCATCCGCGAATTTCAGCCCGACGTGGCTGTCGGTGTGGGTGGATACGCCAGTTTTCCGACGTTGAAGGCGGCTGGCAGTATGGGCATTCCCTACCTGATTCAAGAACAAAATTCCTTTGCCGGAAAAACGAATATGATTCTGGGCAAGAAAGCCGAGAAAATCTGCGTTGCCTACGAGGGAATGGAGCTATTTTTCCCTGCCGACCGCTTGATGCTGACGGGAAATCCCGTTCGTCAGGCATTGTTGGAAACAACCGTCAGCCGTGACGAGGCCGTGCGAACTTTCGGTTTCGACCCTGCGAAGAAGACGATTCTTCTCGTCGGCGGAAGTCTGGGTGCAAGGACGATTAACGAGAGCGTCTTGCGTCATTTGGACCTTGTGGAACAGAGCGACGATGTGCAATTCATTTGGCAAACGGGAAAATATTATAGCGAACAGATTGCGGCGGAAATGCGGCAGAAAAAACAGCCGAAAAACCTGAAAATCGCCGATTTCATCGCTGATATGGGCATCGCTTACAAGGCTGCCGACCTCGTCATCAGCCGTGCTGGAGCGAGTAGCATCTCGGAATTCTGCCTCATCGGAAAAGCCGTGATTCTCGTGCCGAGTCCGAACGTGGCGGAAGACCATCAGACGAAAAATGCCTTGGCCCTGGCCGACAAAGACGCCGCGCTCTACGTGAAAGACGCTGAAGCCCCCGACACGCTGTTGGAACTCGCCGTCAAAACCGTGCACGATGCGGAAAAAATGCGTTCGTTGCGCGAAAATGTGTTGAAACTCGCCCTTCCCGACTCGGCGAACATCATTGCTAAAGAAGTTATTCGGTTGAAAGGGGAAAGGTAAAAAAGGAAAAAGGTAAAAAAGGAAATGGATTTGAAAAATAACATAAAAGCCGTCTATTTCGTCGGTGCCGGAGGCATCGGAATGAGTGCCATCGCCCGCTACTTTATGAGTCGCGGTTTGGTGGTGGCTGGCTACGACAAAACGCCTTCTGAACTCACCCACAAGCTCGAGCAGGAGGGAATGTTGCTGCACTACGACGAAGACATCGAAAAAATTCCGCAGGCCTGCAAAAAGCCTGAGCAGACGCTCGTGATTTACACGCCGGCCATCCATGAACATAAAGAACTGGCATGGTTCCGCGAGAATGGTTTCGAGATTCAGAAGCGCGCACAGGTGCTCGGCACGCTCACGCGCACCCACAAGGGCCTTTGCGTCGCCGGTACGCACGGAAAAACCTCGACTTCGAGTATGTGCGCCCATATCCTGCACCAGAGCCACATAGAATGTAACGCCTTCCTCGGCGGCATCACGAAAAACTACGGCACGAACTACCTTCTTTCCGAAAAAAGCGACTTCGTAGTCATTGAGGCCGACGAATACGACCGTTCGTTCCACTGGTTACGCCCGTGGATGAGCGTCGTCACCTCGACCGACCCCGACCACCTCGACATTTATGGCACGGAAGAAGCCTACATTGATGCCTTCCGCCACTATACGACACTGATTCAGCCCGGCGGCGCCCTCATCGTTCGCAAAGGAATCGCCCTGCAGCCCGATGTTCAAGAGGGTGTTCGCGTCTATGAATACAGCCAAGACGAGGGCGATTTCCACGCCGAAAACATCCGAATCGACAACGGTGAGATTGAATTCGACTTCGTTTCGCCGATTGAAAACGTGAAAAACGTGAAACTCGGCTTGCCGATTCCCATCAACATCGAAAATGGTGTGGCGGCGATGGCGATGGCGCAACTCAACGGCTGTACGCCCGAGGAATTGCGCTACGGAATGGCCACGTGGAAGGGTGTGGACCGTCGTTTCGACTTCCGTCTGAAAGACGAGCGCCACGTCTTGATTTCCGACTATGCCCACCATCCGAAGGAAATTCTGGAAAGTGCGCGGAGCATTCGCCAAATTTACAAAAATCGGAAGATTACGGTGATTTTCCAGCCGCACCTCTACACGCGGACGCGCGATTTCTACCGCGAATTTGCCGATGCGCTCAGCCTGCTCGACGAGGTGATTCTCTGCGACATCTACCCCGCTCGCGAGGAGCCGATTCCGGGCATCACGAGCAAAATCATCTACGACCACCTTCGCGAAGGTGTCGAAAAGAGCCTCGTGAGCCTCGACGGAGTGATTCCACTGGTGAAAAGTCGCGATTTCGACGTGCTTGTCATCCTCGGAGCGGGCGATTTGGACAATTTTGTGCCGGAGATTGGCGCGTTGCTAAGTGAGAAGTGAGGAGTGTGAAGTGATAAATGATAAATGATAAATAGATGAAATTCGGACTGACGATAAACTGGAAAAAGGCGCTGACCATTGTGCTCGACATCGCACTGGCGGCCTATTTGGTCGTGGCGGTGACGGCTTTCAACAAGCCCGACGAAACGGCGAAGGTCTGCACGAAGGTGATGATCAACATCGCCGACGAAACCACCAACGGCTTCATCAAGTCGGAGGAAATCAAAAAGCGGCTGCAAACGCTCAAACTGCATCCGCTCGGGAAGCCGATGCGCTATGTCGATGCACGGAAAATCGAAGAATCGCTCAAAGCCAGTCCCTTCGTACAGACCGCCGAGTGCTACAAGACGCAGAACGGACAGGTGAACATCACCATCACGCAACGGATGCCGCTCGTCAGGGTCAAGGCCAAGAACGGCGACGACTACTATCTCGACGACAACAACAGCATTATGCCCAACTCGCACTACACCAGCGACCTCATCATCGCCACGGGCAACATCAGCCGCCATTTCGCGATGAACTACATTTCGCCGCTGAGCAAGGCCATCATGGACAATGAACTGTGGAAAAACCAGATTGTGCAGGTCAACGTGCTCGACGACCAAGGCATCGAACTCATCCCGCGCGTGGGCGAACATATCATATATATCGGCCACCTGCCGAAAGACACGCAGAAGGGCGACACGGGCAAGAAAATCGGCGAATATGTCATGAAAAAGCTCGACACGCTCGAAAAATTCTATCATTATGGACTGTCTCAGGCCGGATGGAACAAATACAAGTACATCAACCTCGAGTTCGACAACCAAATCATCTGCAAGCGGAGAGAAAACGTAAAATTATAAAATATATACCATTATGCCAAAAGAATTTATTGTAGCTATTGAGCTCGGTTCATCGAAGATAACCGGCATTGCAGGAAAGAAAAACCTCGACGGAAGCATCAGCATCCTCGCGGTTGTTCAGGAAGATTCTGCGTCATGTATTCGCAAGGGCGTGGTCTATAACATCGACAAGACCGTGATGTGTGTGACCAACATCGTCAAGAAACTGGAAACGACGCTCAAGTCGAAAATCGCCCAAGTCTATGTGGGTGTGGGCGGACAGAGCATTCGCAGCATCAAAAACGTGATTCTCAGGGAGATGGGCGGCCTGACGGTTGTCACACCAGAGATGATCAACGAACTGATGGACCAGAACCGCAACTCGTCGTATCCCGAACAGGAGATTCTCGACGCTGCCACGCAGGAATACAAGGTCGATCAGCAGTATCAACTCGACCCAGTGGGCATCCAGTGTTCGCGCCTCGAGGGAAATTTCCTCAACATTCTCTGGCGGAAGCAGTTCTACCGCAACCTCAACAAATGTTTCGAGCAGGCAGGCATCACCATCGCCGAAATGTATCTCGCACCGCTCGCCATGGCCGACAGCGTGCTCACCGAGACGGAAAAACGCTCGGGTTGCGTGCTCGTCGATCTCGGAGCCGACACCACCACCGTCAGCGTCTATAACAAGAACATTCTGCGCCACTTGGCCGTGATTCCGCTCGGCGGCAACAACATCACGAAAGACATTGCCACGCTGCAAATGGAGGAAAACGAAGCCGAGCGCATGAAACTGAAATATGGCAGCGCCTACACCGACAACAGCGACATTGACAACTCGCTCTCGCTGCCCATCGACCAAGAGCGCAACGTCTTCAGCCGCGACTTCATCAACATTGTCGAGGCTCGCGTCGAGGAAATCATCGAGAATGCGTGGTTCCAAGTGCCCAACGAGTACATCGACAAGTTGCTCGGCGGCATCATCCTCACGGGTGGCGGTTCCAACATGAAGAACATCGAACGCGCCTTCCGCAACCACACGCACATCGAGAAAATCCGCGTGGCGAAGTTCGTGACAACCACCATCAACTCGAACCTGCCTGAAATCAATGCGCAAAATGGCCGACTGAACACCGTCCTCGGCATTCTCGAGAAGGGCGACATGAACTGCGCAGGCGAGGAAATCACAGGCGACTTGTTCGACAACGGCGCCCACGAACAGCATGAAAGCAGTACGCCGCGTACCATTCGCCAACCCAATGAAATCACGGGAATGGGCATCGTGCAGACCGAAGAAGAGAAAAAGGCTGCCGAGGAAGAGGCTCGTCGCCGTCGTGAGGAGGAAGAAGAGGCCGAGCGCCAGCGACTGGCCGAGGAAGAAGCCGAAGCACGGAGAATCAAGCGCGAAAACAGCACTTGGAACCGCCTGTGGCGCTCTGTGAAGAATTTCGGTGGAAAAATCATCGAAGACGAAACCGAATAAATATCATTCCCATTTTTATAACGACTTAATACTCAATAGATTATGTTAGACTTCACCGATACAATTCCCGTCAACGAGGGAAACAACACAGAACCGCAGCAATTCTCGAAGCCCAGCATCGACTTCGGCCTTAGCGAGCACGAGAAAGAAAGCAGCCTCATCAAAGTCATCGGCGTGGGTGGCGGTGGCGGAAACGCCGTCAACCACATGTATCACGAGGGCATCCACGATGTCACGTTCGTGCTTTGCAACACCGACAGCCAAGCATTGAACGACTCGCCCGTGCCCGTGCATCTGCAACTCGGAAAAGAGGGTCTCGGAGCCGGCAACAAGCCCGAAAAAGCCCGCGAAGCCGCATTAGAATCGAGTGACGACATCCGCAAAATGCTCAGCGACGGCACGCGCATGGCCTTCATCACCGCCGGAATGGGTGGTGGAACCGGCACAGGCGCAGCGCCCGTCATCGCCGAGATTTCCAAGGAACTCGAAATTCTCACCGTTGGCATCGTCACGATTCCGTTCCGCTTCGAAGGTGCCCGTAAAATCGACCAGGCACTCGACGGCGTGGAAGAAATGTCGAAGCACGTCGATGCATTGCTCGTCATCAACAACGAGCGACTGCGCGAAATCTACCCCGACCTGACCGTGCTCGACGCCTTCGCCAAGGCCGACGACACGCTCTCGGTCGCCGCGAAGTCCATCGCTGAAATCATCACCGTTCACGGCCTCATCAACCTCGACTTCAACGACGTGAAAACTGTGTTGAAAGACGGTGGCGTCGCCATCATGTCCACTGGTTTCGGCGAAGGCGAAGGTCGCGTCAAGAAAGCCATTGAAGACGCACTCAACTCGCCGCTGCTCAACAACAACGACGTGTTCAACTCGAAGAAAATCCTGCTGTCGATTTCTTTCGCCAGCGAAAACGAGAAACCCGGTCTGACGATGGACGAAATGAACGACGTGAACGACTTCATGGCCAAATTCGGCGACGATTTCGAACTGAAATGGGGCTTGGCCGTCGATCGGAACCTCGGCGACAAGGTGAAAGTCACCATTCTCGCCACTGGTTTCGGCATCGAGGATGTCGATGGTATGGGCAGTCATTTCCATAAGCACAGCATCGAAGATGCCGAGCGCAAGGCCAAGGAAGACGAGAAAGCCGCCGAGCGCGAAGAGCGCCGCGGACGATTCTACGGCAAGGACGGCAACAACACGCAATACAAGCGTCGTCCGCACATATTCCTGTTCCGTCCCGAAGACCTCGACAACGAAGACATCATCATCGCCGTCGAAAACACGCCCACCAGCAAGCGCACGCGCCAGCAACTTGAAGACATCCGCAACCAAACGGCTGGAATCAAAACTGCCGAGAAGCGCGAGGAGCCCGAGGCTGTGCAGGGTCTCATCTCATTTGCATGATCATTTTCTCAAGTCACATAGCGGACGCGCCTGCCCCCTCGTCAAAAAAAACTTCAAAATGGGCAGGCGCAGGAGTCAAAAGAGAAAAAAATAGGCAAAAAACTTGTGGGATACAGAAAAATGTTGTAATTTTGCAGCGTTCAGTGGAATGAGGAGCTCGAAAAGAGTTCCTCATTCGGTTTATAACAAAGGAAATTGAAATATGATTGACAAGAATGTCGTAAAAGAAATTGTGGGGCAATGGCTCGTCGGAAAGGAGTACTTTCTGGTAGATGTCGAAGTAAGTAACGATGACCGCATCGTCGTCGAAATCGACCATGCTGACGGCGTCTGGATTGACGACTGCGTGGAACTCAGCAAGTTCGTTGAAGAACACCTGAGCCGCGACGAGCAAGACTACGAACTCGAAGTGGGTTCGGCAGGCCTCGGACAGCCCTTCAAAGTGGCTCAGCAGTATGTGAACCACGTCGGAAAAGAGGTGGAAGTGCTCACAGCCGACGGCAAGAAGGTGCATGGCATCCTCAGCGCGGTCGAAGAACCGAAATTCACCGTCGCCACGCAGGAAAAAGTTCGCCTCGAAGGCAAGAAACGCCCCGTCGTTCAGGAAGTGGAGCACACGTTCGACATGAACGAAGTGAAATACTGCAAATACCACTTCAACATTTAAAGAATCAAAATTAAAACAATCAAAATAATGGCAACAAGAAAAGGACAAAGCATCAGCATGATCGAGACCTTCAAAGAGTTCAAGGACACGAAGAACATCGATCGCACAACCTTAGTAAGCGTGCTGGAAGAGAGTTTCCGCAACGTTTTGGCGAAGATTTTTGGCTCTGACAAGAACTTCGACGTCATCGTGAACCCCGACAAGGGCGACTTTGAAATCTACCGCAACCGCGTCGTCGTGGCCGACGGCGAAGTGTCGGACCAGAACAAGGAAATCGCCCTTTCAGAAGCACAGAAAATCGAGCCCGACTACGAAGAGGGCGAGGAAGTTTCGGAACCCGTCGATTTCGCAAAATTCGGCCGTCGCGCCATTCTGAACCTGCGTCAGACGCTCGCTTCGAAGATTCTCGAACTCGAGCACGACACGCTCTACAACAAGTACAAAGACCGCGTCGGACAAATCGTTTCGTGCGAGGTTTATCAGATGTGGAAGCGCGAAATCCTGCTCATCGACGACGAGGGCAACGAACTCATTCTGCAGAAGCAGGAGCAGATTCCCAACGACCAGTATCGCAAGGGCGAAACCATTCGTGCCGTCATCCATCAAGTGACCAACGAAAACAACAACCCGAAAATCTACCTGTCGCGCACAAGCCCCGTCTTCCTGCAGCGTCTGCTCGAAGCCGAAGTGCCCGAAATCAACGACGGACTGATTTCCGTGAAGAAAATTGCCCGAATGCCGGGTGAGCGTGCCAAAATCGCCGTCGAAAGCTACGACGACCGCATCGACCCCGTGGGCGCTTGCGTCGGCGTGAAGGGTAGCCGCGTCCACGGCATCGTGCGCGAGATGAACAACGAAAACATCGATGTCATCAACTACACGACCAACATCAAACTCTTCATTCAGCGCGCCCTGAGCCCCGCGAAAGTGTCGAGCATCATCCTCGACGAGGAGAACCACAAGGCCGAAGTCTATCTCAAGCCCGAAGAAGTGAGCCTCGCCATCGGTCGCAACGGTCTGAACATCAAACTGGCCTCGATGCTGACCGAATACACCATCGACGTGTTCCGCGTTGTTGACGAAAACGAAGCCAACGAAGACATCTATCTCGACGAATTCGCTGACGAAATCGACCAGTGGATCATCGATGCCATCAAGGCCATCGGACTCGACACGGCGAAGGCCGTTCTCAATGCGCCCAGAGAAATGCTCATTGAAAAGGCCGACCTCGAGGAAGAAACCGTCGATAACGTGCTCGAAGTGTTGAAAGCCGAGTTTGAAACAGAATAAAACCATCAAAATATAGCCAATCTGTAAATTGTACATCCGTAAATTGAAATAAAATTAGATGAGTGTCAGATTAAATAAAGCAATACGAGAACTGAATGTCGGACTTCAAACGGCCGTCGAATATCTTGAAAAGAAACCCGAACTCGGCGAAGTGAAGGCAGAGCCCAGTTTCAAACTCAGCGATGAGCAATACCAGGCTTTGGTCGAGTTCTTCCGTCAAGATAAGGAAGTGCGCGCAAAGGCCGACATCATTTCAAAGAAAACGAAAGAACCTGCCGGCAAAGCCGCACCCAAAGGCCGTGCCGAAGACTTGCTGCCGTCGAACAAAAAACCGGCGCAAGAATTCAAGCCATTGGGCAAAATCAACCTCGGCGATCTCGACAAAAAGGCTGAAAAGCCTGCCGAGAAAGAGAAAACCGTCGCGAAGGAAAAACCGGTTGAAAAACAGCCCGAAAAGCCTGTCGTGAAGGAAGTTTCAGAAGCGAAAGCGGTTGAGAAGAAGGCGGAGAAGCCGGTGGAGAAAAAAGTGGAAAAACCTGCCGAGAAAAAGCAGGAAAAAACCGCTGAAAAGCCCGTCGTAAAGCCAGTGGAGAAGAAAGTGGAGCAACCCGTCGAAAAACCAGCCGAGACGAAGGCTGAAACGAAGTCGGGACCCACCGTTTTCCAACTCAAGAGCGACAAAAAGCTGCAAAACACGCCGCAGTTGAAGATTCAAGGTAAAATCGACCTCGATTCGCTCAACCAAAGCACTCGTCCGAAGAAAAAATCGAAGGAAGAGAAGCGCAAGGAACGCGAAGAAAAGGCCGCCCAAGAGCGCGAGAAGCAGCGCGAGCGCAAAAAGCGCGTGCGCATCGGCAAGGAGCGCGTCGATATCAATGCGGCGGAGAACCAAGTGCAGCCCACAAGCCCCGCAGCCGAGCAGGGTGGCAAGAAGAGCGGCAAGAAAAAGAAAAACCGCGGTCGCAACCAGCGTCCCCTCGAAGTGAACGAGGAAGACGTGGCTCGCCAGGTGAAGGAGACACTCGCCCGTCTGACGTCGAAAGGCCAGAACAAGAAGGGCGCAAAATACCGTAAGGAGAAGCGCGAAGCCGTGCAGGAACGCCTGCACGAGGAGCAGAACGCCGAAATGGCACAGTCGAAGGTGCTGAAACTGACGGAGTTTGTAACCGTCAGCGAACTCGCCACGATGATGAGCATCTCGCCGATGCAGGTGATTTCGACGCTGATGTCGGTCGGCATTATGATGTCGATCAACCAGCGAATGGACGCCGAAACCATCAACCTTGTCGCCGACGAGTTCGGATTCAAGACCGAATACGTCTCTGCCGAGGTGCAGGAGGCCGTCAGCGAGGAAGAAGACAAGGCCGAAGACCTCATCAGCCGCTCGCCAATTGTGACGGTGATGGGTCACGTCGATCACGGTAAGACCTCGCTGCTCGACTACATCCGTAAGACCAACGTCATCGCGGGCGAGGCCGGTGGTATCACGCAGCACATCGGTGCCTACAACGTGAAACTCGAAGACGGTCGTCGCATCACCTTCCTCGACACGCCTGGTCACGAAGCCTTCACGGCGATGCGTGCCCGTGGTACGCAGGTGACCGACATCGCCATCATCATCATCGCCGCCGACGACTCGGTGATGCCCACCACGAAGGAGGCCATCGCCCACGCACAGGCGGCCAATGTGCCGATGGTATTTGCCATCAACAAAATCGATAAGCCGGGTGCCAATCCCGACAAGATTCGTGAAGACCTTTCGCACATGAATCTGCTCGTCGAGGAATGGGGCGGAAAATACCAGTCGCAGGAAATTTCGGCGAAAAAAGGCATGGGCGTACAGGAATTGCTCGAAAAAGTGCTGCTCGAGGCCGAAATGCTCGAACTGAAAGCCAATCCGAACCGCAAGGCGACGGGTTCCATCATCGAATCGTCGTTGGACAAGGGTCGCGGCTATGTTTCCACCGTGCTCGTGTCGAACGGAACACTGAAAATCGGCGACAACGTCATCGCAGGAACCTCTTACGGACGCATCAAGGCGATGTTCAACGAGCGCAACCAGCGCATCACCGAGGCCAAGCCCGCCGAACCGTGCATCATTCTCGGTTTGAACGGTGCCCCGACCGCCGGCGACACCTTCCACGTGCTCGACACCGAACAGGAAGCCCGCGACATCGCCAACAAACGACTGCAATTGCAGCGCGAACAAGGTCTGCGCACGCAGAAGAAGTTCACGCTCGACGATATTTCCCATCGCATCGCACTCGGCGAGTTCCACGAACTCAACATCATCGTCAAGGGTGACACCGACGGTTCGATTGAGGCTCTCAGCGACTCGTTCCTCAAACTCTCGACCGAGAAGGTGCAGGTCAATGTCATCAACAAGGCCGTCGGCCAGATTTCCGAGAACGACGTGATGCTCGCCTCGGCTTCCGACGCCATCATCGTCGGCTTCCAAGTACGCCCGTCGGCCGAGGCCCGCAAGGCTGCCGACCGCGAAGGCGTGGAAATCAACACCTACTCGATTATCTACGATGCCATCGACGACATCAAGGCCACGATGGTCGGAATGCTCGACAAAGTCATCAAGGAACAAATCACGGGTCAGATTGAGGTGAAGCAGGTCTTCAAGATTTCGAAGGTCGGCACGGTGGCTGGCGGACTCGTCACCGAGGGCAAGGTCCACAACAAGGACAAGGCCCGTGTCGTGCGCGACGGTATCGTCATCCACACCGCGCCCATCGATGCGCTCAAGCGCTACAAGGACGATGTCAAGGAAGTGGCGACGGGTCTGGAATGTGGACTTTCGCTCGTCAATTTCAACGACATACAAGAAGGCGACATCATCGAAACCTTCACTGAAATCGAGGTGCAGCAGAAACTGTAATGAGCAAAAAACGGAAATACAACTCCTTTGCCAAACGACTGACGAAATGGCTCGTGCTCGCGCTGTTCGTCATTCTGGGCTTCGCGGCCTTCCTGATTTTCTCGTTGGCCTCATCCTTTGTCTATGAGGAAGAAGGAATGCGACACGAAATCCTTCTGAACGAAGCCGTCGAGAAAGTCAGGCAGGTGCTTTCCGATGTCTATGTCGGAACGGTCAATCATGTGCCCGACATCGAGGAAAACCTCGACCGGCCTGATTTTCTGTTCGACAAGATGGAGGAAATCGTCAGTCTCAACTCGCGAATCCGCAGCATCGGACTGTGTTTCGTGGCCGACTATTATCCGCAGAAAGGCCGTTGGTTCTGTCCCTACGCCGTGCGGCTCGACGACGGGAAAATCGAGAAAAAGAACGTCGGCAACGCCCAATACGACTATCTGACTTCCGAATGGTTCGTTGAAGCCTTGAAAGCCGACTCGAGTTATTGGTCGAAGCCTTTCTTCGAGGGCAACGACACCATCACGCCGCTCGTTTCCTACTTGATTCCCATCCACGACAAAAAAGGTCGCACGGTGGGTATTTTGGGAGCCGACGTGTCGCTCGAATGGATGAAGGAAAAATTGAAAGAGAAAGACAAAAAAATCAACGATAAGCAATGGGTCAAAATCGAGAACGATAAGGGAAAAGGCTACAAACGACGGCCTTACAGCTTCATCATCACAAGCGACGGCACGTTTCTCGTGCATCCCGAGGATAATCGCATTCTCCGAAAGAATTTCCAGATGTTGGTCGATGCGGATTCCGACACGATTACCAACTATGTTGGACGGCAGATGAAGGCCGGAAAACGGGGCTATTTTGGCATGGAACCCGACGAATTTGCCGAGTCGTTCGACTTCGACGGCGTTAGTTCCTACGTTTTCTACTCGCCCGTGAAATACACCGATTGGTCGATGGCGCTCGTCGTTCCGGCCATCAATTTCGACATCATTGCCTACACGGTCGGAGGATTCATGGCATTTTTCGTGATTCTCGCCCTGTTGGTGGCCTATTTGGTCAGTCGGCGGACGATTCGGAGCGCCACCAAGCCGCTGAACCAACTCGCAGCCTCCGCCGACGAAGTGGCGAAGGGAAATTTCAATGCGACACTGCCCGAAATCAAGCACAAAGACGAGATTCGACAACTGCGCGACTCGTTTGAGCAGATGCAAAACTCGCTCACGCAATACATCGCGGAACTTAAAGAGACGACTGCCGAGAAAGCCTCCATCGAAAACGAACTTCGCGTGGCCCACGACATCCAAATGTCGATGCTGCCCAAGACGTTTCCGCCCTTCCCCGAGCGCAACGACATCGATCTTGCCGCCTCGCTGACGCCTGCGAAAGACGTCGGCGGCGACTTGTTCGACTTCTTCATCCGCGACAATCGGCTGTTTTTCTGCATCGCCGACGTGTCGGGCAAGGGAATTCCCGCTTCGCTGTTGATGGCGGTGACGCGCTCGCTGTTCCGCAACGTCGCAGCCCACGTGCTCGAACCGAATCTGATTGTCGCCACGCTGAACAAGGCGATTGTTGAAAACAACGAAAAAAACATGTTCGTAACCGTGTTCGTGGGCGTGCTCGACTTGGCGACGGGCGAACTGCTCTACTGCAACGCCGGCCACAATTCGCCGTTGCTCATCGGCGATGGCGTCGGCTTCCTGCCCTGCGACCCGAACCTGCCCATCGGCGTGATTCCGGGCTATGGTTTTTCGTTGCAGCAGACCACGCTCCAACCGCAAACCACCATTTTCCTCTATACCGACGGACTGAACGAGGCGGAAAACATCCGTCACGCGCTCTTCGGCGACAATCGGATGTTTGAAGTCGCCCAAACGCTGTTGGACGAAGACAAAAACCAAGTCGAAACCATCGTCAAGGAAATGGCCGAGGCCGTCCACGCTTTCGTGGGAGAAGCCGAACCAAGCGACGACCTCACGATGTTGGCGGTGCAGTTTTTGGGGGAAGGGAAGTGAAAAGGAAGTGAAAAGGAAGTGAAAGGGAAGTGAATTATCAAAAAACCGGGAATTGCCGTTTGGCAGTTCCCGATTTTTTTAGGAGTTAAGGAGTTATGAAGTTAAGCCAAATGCATTTCTCACTTCACACTCCACACTTCACACTTCACGAAATCATTTGACAACGACCTTCTTGCCATTCTTGATGAAGATGCCGTGACGAGCCGTATTCACACGCTGACCCTGCAAATTATAGACAGGTTGGCCGTCGCCCGTCAGGTCGTTTTCAATCGTTCCGATGCCGGTCGGGTCGGTGCCTTCATACAAATCGCTGTTCGCAGCGTCCATCACTTTCCAGCCCTTGCCACGAGCCGTTGCAACCTGCGGTTTCGTCATCACATTGCCTTCGTTGTCGTCGTTGGTGTTGATGGCGAAGAGTTTGCCGTCGGCGACGGTCGGCAGACTGGCCACGAGTGCGCTCATTGCAAATTCGTCGAGTTTGTTGGAATAGCACGACAGCACGTGCAACTGCTCATTCTGCGACAAATCGAGTGAAGTCAGGGCATTTTCCGAACAATCGAGCCTTGCCAGTTCCTTGTTCATCGACAAATCGAGCGAGAGCAAGCCGTTGTCGCCACATTCGAGCACCATCAGAGCCTCATTTTTCGTCACATCGAGCGTGAGCAGATAGTTGCTGCGGCAATTCAGCGTCTGCAACTTCGTCAATTTTCTCACGTCGAGTTCGGGCAGCACGTTGAACGAGCAGTCCAAATGCTCCAAATCGGCGAAGAACTCGATGCCCTTCAAGTCGGCGATGCCCTCGTTGCTGACATTAAGCGACTTCACGGCGGCAATTTCCTCGTCGCTCAAGAATCCGCTGCCGTTGGTGTCGAGATTCTCCTTGACAAACTCGCGGAAATTCGGGTCGGGGAAGTTCTCCTCGTTGATTTCAATGCCATCTTCCTCGTCCACCGGCGGAATCGGCACAACTTTCGTCTGCGTGGTGAAGCCCGACTTGGTGAACTCGGCGGTGTAGGTCATTTCGCCCTCCTCAGTGGTAGTCGGTTCTTTGGTTATTTTAGAAGTAGTTTCCACGGTTTCCGAATCCACGTGGCTCGGGTCGCGTTGGCAACTGTGGGAAGCCGTCACCGCGCTGTTGTCGTCGGCCCATTCGTAGGTTGCCTCGCCCCAGTTGTGGCCGAGGGCAGAAGTTTCGTTGCCAACGTAGCTATCGCCACAGCGCGAACAGGTGAACGTGGTGAAACCAGCTTCCTCGCAGGTCGGATCAGTAACGACCGAAGTGAGATCGTGGCCGAGAGGTTCTAAGGTCTGGGTGGTCTTGCTGACACCACAAATTGTGCAACATTCTTTTCCAATTCCCGATTCCGTACACGTTACGTCTTTCACCATCAGCAGTTTTGTACTGCTGGTGCTATGCGAAGCGCAGACTTCAAAGCCCGTCTTGGCATCGGAAGTGGGATTGGGCAGATTGCAACTACCGCTTAAACTTCCGTTTATCAAGATGTGGGCCGCGCCGTTGGCATAATAGGTAGTTCCGAGGAAGTAAGCATAGGCACGGCCATTGTAGATGCCTTGTGCCGCGAGCACACCCTGACAAATCTTCGTCTCTTTGCTATACAACTCGCACACCAACATATCGGTGGCTTTGACACCATATCCCGCAGCGGCTCTCTCGGCAATCTGTCCAACCGTGTTTTCCAGTTCCTCGTAAGTTACATTCGGATCATATTTTCCTAATACCTTCAAGAAATACGGTCCTTCGCCTCCGGGACTCTGGAGATTGTAAATACCGAAAGTTCCTGAACCCGTTGCAGGATAAGTCGTCGAGACGCTGACATCGTAGCCATACTCAAATCCCAGTTCCGTTCCTGCCTCGTATGCGGGAATTTCTGTAGATTCCTGAGTTGTCACAATCTTCACATAAGGCTTGGACATGAAATATCCTTCGTACTCTGATACATTCGTGAGTTCTTCCACTTCTTCTGCCGAATTAGCATTGTCACCTTCCAAAATCGTAATGTTCTCGCCAATCAGCGTCGGACCATTTCCACTGCTTTGCATCTTCGCCAGTCCCTGCTGTTCTTGGAAATTCGGGGCTCTGTCGGAGTTGTTGTTCGGGTACAGATAAATGGCACGATTATTACTGCTGCCACCAGAAGTTATGATTTCAAGAGTGGAATTGTTTTGAAGGGTCAAATTCCTTCCCATATATCCAGAAGTACTAACATAATCTTTCGTAACATCCCTAAGAACTACATCGATTTTCACCGAAGCGTTGTCAAGCGTGAAGCTTGAGGAAAAAATACCTTCGTAATCAGTAGTCCACGAAGTACCTCCCCATGGTTCTTGATTGACCTTAAACTTCTCGTCTAATGTCATATTCACCGTGGCATTTTTCTGAATCAACACATCTCCATTGATGCTCAATACATCCTTCCTTGCATTCAGATTCAAGACTCCGGCACCTTGGATGGTCAGACTCGTTTCGCCATCATCAATCTGAGCGATACCATTTGACACTCCGTTCTCACCGGCGATTCCGACGGTGTTGGTCGTTCCCTCAGCCAGTTCGATGGTTAGGTCGCCCACAAATCCGATGAGAGGAACATCTTCGTCAGTTGTAATCGTCGCATTGTTCAGCGTCAGCGTCTGTGTTTCAGCGTCGTAACTCACCGTTCCGTCGTCAAAAACGTCGCTTGTATTCTTACTCGTCACCTGCGTCCCTGCAACCCAGACATTGTAGAGAGTGGGGTTCTCATTGCCACTGCCGACATCGCCAACATCCAGAATCGTTTTGGTCGATAACGTAATGTCATCGACATTGAGAACGAACTGGTCAGTGCAATTAAAATGACGGATGGCCACATAGCCCTCTTGGTCGGCATAGGCACTCAACTCAACGGTGTAAAGATACCAGTTTCCCTGTGTTTTCATCGGAGCTTTGGCCGATGACTTTCCGAGAGCAGGAGCCATTTTCTTGCCATAAGCCGGTGCAGCCGTCATGGTCCATTCCTGAACCGTCGTAAAGTCCGATGCCGAAGTGTTTCCCGTTGTCGAAACGCATACGCCGAAATGTTCTGCGGCATAACTTGCATCCTGCGCTGAGGCGTAGAAGGAGATGTGTCCGCCGAGTTTGATTTTCGGAGAAACGAGGAAGTTGTTCGGGGTAAGGGCATTGCCTGTTGCATTGGAATAGGATCCCGAAACGACAAAGCCTTCTGACGAGCCGTGGCCTGTTCCCGAAAGAGTTGCGCTTGTATTGTGGTAAACACCCGGAGAATTCTTTGCAAGCACCCAGTCGTAGCCGTCACCGTCGGCATCGATAGTCGTCCAGCCTTGCAGGTCGTCGCCGTCAAAATTGAAGAGGTACTCCTGCGGCTCGTCGGTTTCGCCACCGGCATAGTCTGCCAGTTTGTCTATCGTCGAAACTTCAACGTCGTAGATAGGCATCTGGCTGTAAGAGTTTACTTGATAATCGTCTTTGATGACGACCAGCAGGTCGTTTTCCTGTCCGGCGTCCAACTCCACGTTCACATTTACCGTCTGGGCACTGACATTGTCCCAATCGTTCGTGGCATTAGCGTTCAATTTACAGAAAATCAAGACCGAGCGTTCTTCTTCCACCTCTATTTTATAACAGGGTGTGTACACATCGTCTTTCTGCATATCGGTGAAAATCTGTGTCGGACTCCAACCGTATGCAGCGACTTTACATCCAGTCAGGTTGCCCCAACCTTTCGCATAGACGTAAATCGTCTTGGTGCTGGTTTCTGCTCCCGCGACTATCGTCACGAGTAGCATCATGATTGTAAGTAGCTTTTTCATAATTATTACTTTTTAAATGTGAGACATAAATTGAATAAATTTTGCCTCAAAAGTAAGGATAAATGAGGGTAAAATGACTTGCAAATTGCAAAAAAGACTTGCAATTTGCAAGTCGTCAGTCGTTTTTAGTGGGTTTTGCCTGTTTTCGTGAATATTTATCCATTTCTCACCCGATTCCTCGTCATCCATTCCTTGGGCGTCATGCCCGTGTGGGTCTTAAAGGCTCTGAAAAAGGTGGATTCGGTGGAAAAACCAGACTCCAAATACAAGATGGAGATTTTCATATCGGGCTGTTCGCGCATCAATTGCTGTGCGTAGGCGACGCGGTGGCGATTGATGAAATGGGAGAAGGTGCAGCCTTCTTGCGTGTTGATGCAGTCGGAAACGTAGTTGCGGTGGAGTCCGAACTTGTCGGCGACATCTTTTTCCTTCAATTCACTGTCTAAAAACAGTTTTTCTTCTTCCATCAGGCGGCGAATGTGGGGCATCAGCGTTTCGTGGTGCTCGTCGGAGAAGGCGATTCCCTCATTTTCGGCGGTTTCATCGGAAATTTCCGCCCTTGCCGACTTTCTGTGCCACCACCAGAACGTTCCAAGCAACAAAGCCAAAACGGGAATCGCCCAAAGCCAATGCGCCGCGCTACTCGACGCAGCGACAGGCTGCCGACCGACGCGCAGCAGCCAGACGGTTGAGAATGGCGAGAAATTGCTGTCGGTCACGCCACCTGCCAAAAGCAGGTTTCCCTCGGCCGTGAGCACGGGTTTCGCCATGGGCACGTCTTCCTTCGGGTCGGAATAATAGAGCGTCAGCGGAGCCGGATTCTGTTCGTAGTCGATGGCGAGGACATAGTAGCGATGGTCGTCGTCGCCGAAGCCGACAAAATAAGCCCGATGCGCCTCGCGGTCGGCAATGATATAGGAAAAATATTGGATTCGGCTCCATTGGCTCCTCGTCGGAACGGGGCAAGCGGTAGGAAGCATCGAGAATTTTTCGCCCTCGACCTTGATGATGGCGACTTCTCCGTCCGGATTGAAGGCTGCAAGCAGATAGGCGTAGTTTCCAGCCTCTTCGTCTCCGATGAAACAGTCATCGCTGTGGGACATTGTTTGGTCGTAGTGGGGTTTCCACGTGTCGAACAGCGGCTCCGTGAAGGCTTCGCCCTGCAATCGGTCGATGATGATGGTGTCGAAGGGCTGTCCGTGGTTGTCGCACGTGCTGAAAATCATCAGATTGTCCTTGCTCGTGCGTAATATATAAGGTAGGGAACGATTCTGCGACACTTTTTTCACCGTGAGAAAGCTCAGTTTGCCGTCGAATTGCTCAATGTCGTCGTCGTGATACCAATTTCCGCTGACAAAAACCTTTCCGTTGTCCAATTCGATGGCATCGGAGAAGCAGCGTTTCGTGCTCAAACAGCCGAAACCCGTGAACAAGCCGTAGTCAGGGTCGTAGTATTCCACCGTGAAGGTCTGGCCGATGCCCAGACTTTGCTCGTGGCCGCCGGCAATCAGCATTTTTCCCGACTTCATGGGAATTGCAAAGCCGTGGTCGTGGGGATAGATTGTTCTCATCTGATGCCACGCGCCGTTGCGGTAACATTCTGCGGTGGCCGTAGGCACGAAACCTGTCGTATGACCGCCAACAACGACCACTTCGTCCTTAAAAAAGAAAGTATGGTGGCCAGAACGCGCCACATTGAGGTCGGGCAGCCGCTCCACCTCGATTTTCTCCACGCGAGGCAGTTGCGATTCGTCTTGAATCGCGCCAGTTTCAGCCCTTTGCGCCAACAAAGGCAAGGTCAGAAAGCAGAAAATGGCTGAAAATGGAATTTTTAGCTTCATGATGTCGAATTTTAGCCGCAAAGATAATCATTTTCCCGTATCTGTCAAAATAAACTCGCTAAATTTGCTGTTGCTTCACAAAATTTCGTAACTTTGCACCTGCAATTGAAAAATCATGGACAGCGAAGAGAAAAATCGGAAAAAGAAGCCGGAAACGGAAGAAACGGACAACGAACTGGTGCGACGGATTGCCGAACAGAAGTATGAGTTCGGCTTCACGACGGACGTTCAGACGGAAATCATCGAAAAGGGTCTGAACGAGGATGTTGTACGGCTGATTTCGGCGAAGAAAAACGAGCCGGAATGGTTGTTGGAGTTCCGTCTGAATGCGTTTCGCCATTGGCTGACGATGAAGCAGCCCGATTGGGCACACGTGACGCTGCCTGAAATTGATTATCAGGGGATTTCGTATTATGCAGACCCGATGGCGCAAAAGCCGAAAGGCGACGGAAAAATCGACCCTGAACTCGAAAAAACGTTTGACAAACTCGGAATCCCCCTCGAAGAGCGCCTCGCACTGAGCGGCAACACGGCGGTCGATGCCATTATGGACTCGGTCAGTGTGAAGACGACGTTCAAGGACAAACTCGCGGAAATGGGCGTGATTTTCTGCTCGATTGGCGAGGCGGTGAAAGACCACCCCGAACTGGTGCAGAAATACCTCGGAACGGTCGTGCCCTATCGCGACAATTTCTTCGCCGCGCTCAATTCGGCGGTCTTTTCCGACGGCTCGTTTGTCTATATCCCGAAGGGCGTGCGCTGTCCGATGGAACTGAGTTCTTATTTCCGCATCAACGCTCGCAACACAGGACAATTCGAGCGCACGCTCATCGTAGCCGAGGACGACAGTTATGTCAGTTATCTCGAAGGCTGCACGGCACCGATGCGCGACGAAAACCAACTGCACGCCGCCATCGTGGAAATCATCGTGAACGACCGCGCCGAAGTGAAGTATTCGACCGTTCAGAACTGGTATCCGGGCGACGAAAACGGCAAGGGCGGCGTGTTGAACCTCGTGACGAAACGCGGCGACCTGCGCGGCGAAAGCTCGAAACTCTCGTGGACACAAGTCGAAACGGGCTCAGCGATTACGTGGAAATATCCGTCGTGCGTGCTTCGCGGCGACAACAGCGTGGCCGAGTTCTACAGCGTCGCCGTCACGAACAACTATCAAGAGGCCGACACGGGCACGAAAATGATTCACATCGGTAAAAACACGCGCTCGACCATCATTTCCAAGGGAATTTCCGCTGGACACAGCCAAAACTCGTATCGCGGACTGGTTCGAGCCGCCGCCAACGCCGAAAATGCCCGCAACTACTCGTCGTGCGACTCGCTGCTGCTCGGTAGCGACTGCGGAGCGCACACGTTTCCGTATATGGACATCCACAACCCCACCGCCATCGTCGAGCACGAGGCGACGACCTCGAAAATATCGGAAGACCAACTGATGTATTGCAACCAGCGCGGCATTCCCACCGAGCAGGCCGTCGGCCTCATCGTCAATGGCTACGCGAAGGAAGTGCTGCAAAAATTGCCGATGGAGTTCGCTGTCGAAGCCCAGAAACTGCTGTCAGTTTCGCTTGAAGGGACAGTTGGGTGATGATAAAAGAAAAAGCCTAAATTAAGGCTGAATCAGTCCTGCTTTTTCCAAGATCGGAATCACACGAGTCGCTAAAATTCGTTTGTCTTCTTTCTTTTCTGAATAATATTGTTCTTTTAAGTCATCGCGACCGTCAAGCATTTTTTCTATTAGTTTGTCATCAACAAGCCGTATGTTTATACGCCCTTTCTCGTTCGCGCCATCAGAAATGACATAGCACACTCGTTTCTTGACATTCGTAGAGGCTGCTATGGCACCGCCTATTGCCCCAAACATCATACCAGCCATTGCTGCCTTGCTTTGTTCTTTCTTTCCAATAAGCCTATTTACAAACAAAATACTACGCTGACCGATGCGCCTGCACGGAACGAACCCATTTCCGAACTGAGTATTTTCGTAGCGAAGATTGCGGCAATTTAAGAAAAGCGTACTGTCCATTGCCACTATAAAGGCATTCTTTTTGATTATTTTATCAAGTTTCGAGTCATTTGTGGTCAGTGTAAAAACGTTTCCACCCCACCAAATCTTTCGAGAATCCCCACGTTCTTTGGCCGCAAGACTATCAAGCGGTTCCCATCGGTCAGCCATAAAATCTTCATAAGTAAGGCTATAGGCTTTTTGTCCATAAACATTCAATGTTGCAAAAAACATTGCAAAAAATAATACCAAAATAGAATTCTTTTTCATACTAATAAAAAATAAAAGGTTGATTTTAGGTGCAAAATTACTCAGATTTCCTTTATAACCCAAATATTCCACCCTCTTTTTGCTAAAAAAGCCTTACTTCATATTTGAATCGCGTGAAAATTTGGCTGAATCGGAAAATCGTTGTAACTTTGCAAACAAAAAGACGATGAGAAAACTGCTGCTTTTGCTATTTTTGACCGCTTTCATCGAGGCTGACGCACAATTTTCCAGCACTCGTCCGGCCATCGAACAGTGGCGCGACTCCGTCATCCACTCGGTTCGGCTCACGCCTGTGAAGTCGTTGAATTTCAAGGCGTTAGCGTATTCAGAAAACGAACCGACGCACAGTATTATGTTCCGAAATCAACCTGTCAGGCAGCCCGTTAATCCGTCTTCAATTCAGGTCGGAAGATTCGTCGTTTACGAACCACCCATCTTCCAATACAATTATTATCATTACAACGACGACCAAACGATTGTCGGAGCTTTGTTGGATACGTTTGTGAATATTCTCATCGACAATTCCTCAAAACCGAAACCAAAACCAAGAAAGAAAACCATTGATTATTAACGATTTACAGAATAAAAAAATGTTAGAAGTCAAGAATTTACACGCCCGAATCGGCGACAAGGAAATATTGAAAGGCATCGACCTCGTGATGAAGCCCGGCGAGACCCACGCTGTGATGGGACCCAACGGAAGCGGCAAATCGACGCTTTCCGCCGTGCTCGTGGGCAATCCGCTCTACGAAGTGACCGAGGGCGAAGCGCAGTTCAACGGCAAGAATCTGCTTGAAATGACGCCCGACGCACGCGCCAACGAGGGAATTTTCCTCTCGTTTCAGTATCCCGTGGAGATTCCGGGCGTGTCGATGACGAATTTTCTGAAAACGGCCATCAACGAGAAGCGGAAATACCAAGGTCTGCCCGAACTGAAAGCCGCTGATTTTATGAAACTGATGAACGAAAAACGGCAAATCGTGGAACTCGACTCGAAATTCACGCGCCGTAGTGTGAATGAAGGGTTCAGCGGTGGCGAGAAGAAACGCAACGAGATTTTCCAGATGGCAATGCTTGAACCGAAACTCGCCATTCTCGACGAAACTGATTCGGGACTCGATGTCGATGCAATGAGAATCGTGGCCGAGGGCGTAAACAAACTGCGCACGGCGGACAACTGCCGCATCGTCATCACCCACTACGACCGCCTTCTGGAGATGATTCGCCCCGACGTGGTGCATATTCTCTACAACGGAAAAATCGTGAAAACGGGTGGAATGGAACTGGCGCAGGAGATACAAAAACGCGGTTACGACTGGATTAAAGGAGAAGCGGAATGAACAGCGAGGCCCAATATATCGACTTGTTTCAGCAGTGTCGCACGATGATTTGCGACAACAGCGCTGAGGTGATGAATGCGGTGCGAGAAGCGGCATTCGAGGACTTCCAACGCCTCGGACTGCCCACTAAAAAGGTGGAACGCTATCGCTACACCGACATTCCGAAGATTTTTGCGCCCGATTACGGCCTGAACCTCAAGCGGTTGCGTATTCCCGTGAATCCCTACGACGCTTTCCGCTGCGATGTGCCGAACCTTTCGACAAACCTTTATTTCGTGGTGAACGATATGTTCTACGACGAGGAAAAGCCGAAGGGACACCTGCCCGAAGGCGTTGTCGTCGATTCGTTGAGGAAATTTTCCGACGAACACCCCGAAATCGTCAGCAAATATTACGGAAAAATCGCCAAAACCAATGCCGACAGCGTCACGGCACTCAACACGATGCTGGCGCAAGACGGTCTGGTGGTCTATGTGCCGAAGGGTGTGAAGGTTGAAAAGACGGTGCAAGTCATTAACATCCTGAGCCTCCCCCTAACCCCCTCCAAAAAGAGGGGGAACAGTCCGGAGGGGGACTCTCTGATGCTCAACCGCCGTGTTTTGGTGATTGTGGAAAATGAGGCTCAAATTCGCCTGTTGTTCTGCGACCACGCTGCCGACGACCGCGATTTCCTGACGACGCAGGTCGTGGAAGCCTTCGTAGGCGAGGAATCGCAACTCGAACTCTATTGTCTGGAAGAAACCCACTACAAAAATTTGCGTGTGAGCAACGTGTATATCGAGCAGCAGAAAAACAGCACTGTCAAGCACAATGTCATCACGCTGCACAACGGCACGACGCGCAACCAAACCGATGTGTCGCTGCTCGGCGAGGGTGCTTCGTGCGGACTCTACGGCTGCGTCATTGCCGACAAGCAGCAGCACGTCGATAACAACACGCTCATCGTGCATCACGTGGCGCAGTGTCAGAGCAACGAACTCTACAAATACGTGCTCGACGACCAGTCCGTGGGTGCTTTTGCAGGTCGTGTGCTCGTGAAGCACGGCGCACAGAAAACCGAGTCGCAGATGCGCAACCAAAACCTCTGTGCCACCCGCGAAGCCCGAATGTTCACCCAGCCGATGCTCGAAATCTATGCCGACGACGTGAAATGCGCGCACGGCTCGACCGTCGGCCAACTCAACGATGCCGCCGTGTTCTATATGCAACAGCGCGGAATCAGCCTCGAACAAGCCCGATTGCTGCTGCAAGTAGCCTTCATCAACGAAGTCATCGACCAAATCGAACTCGTTCCGTTGCGCGACCGCCTGCACTACCTCGTCGAAAAACGCTTCCGAGGCGAACTTTCGAAGTGCGAAGGCTGCAAACTTTGTCGATAATAATGCCGAAATGAAACTGCCAAAACTACTTCTCACAACGATTTTCACGATGGTTTTCGCTGCGACTCACGCCCAAGCCATCGATGGTCTTCTGCGACGCATTCTGCCGCAGGACGCCGAAAGAATCGTATGGAAGAAAATGGCATTTGACACCGAAAAACCGACCTTCCAAATCGCCTGCGACGGCTCGAAAATCGAAATTTCAGGCACCGACAATGTCGCCATCGCCGCAGGCATCAACTGGTTTTTGCAACATTACGCAGGCATCAACATTTCGTGGAACAATCCGAGCGGAATATTGCCCAAGAAACTGCCCGTCGTCGAGCCCGAAATCCATCATTCGAGCGTCGATTACCGCTACTATCTGAACTTCTGCACTCACAGCTATTCGATGGCGTTTTGGGACTGGAATCGCTGGCAGCAGGAAATCGACTGGATGGCACTTCACGGCATCAATCTGCCACTCATCATCACGGGGATGGAATGTGTCTGGAAAGAGGTGCTGATGGGCGGTTATGGCTACGAAAATCTCGACCAAGTAAACGAATTTGTGACGGGTCCAGCCTATTTCGGATGGTTTTTTATGAACAATATGACGGCGTGGGGCGGTCCGCTGCCTGAAAGTTGGTACGAACAGCGTGCCGAACTGGGTCGGAAGATTTTCCAACGGCTTCGCGAATTCGATATGAAAGCCGTGATTCCAGGATTTGTCGGTATGGTTCCAAAGAATTTTCTGCAACACGCCGCAGTTGAGAAAGTGGCGCATTGGAAACCGTCGGACATCGTCAGCGGAGGCGTTTGGTGCGACTTCCAACGACCTTTTTCCATCGACAACACCGCCCGTCTGAAGGAATTTGCTGAAAAATACTACGCCGCCATCGAAAAAGTTTTTGGAGAGGCGGCCACGACCCATTTCTACGCCATCGACCCCTTCCACGAAGGCTATGTGCCGAAGGGCGTGAGCGATGCGAAAGCGTCGGTTCGGGCGATGTACGAAGCCCTGCAAAAGCACGACAGCGAGGCCGTTTGGGTGGCGCAGCACTGGCAAGAAAACCCTACGACCATCGTCACGCATACCATTCCGAAAAACAAATTGCTCATCCTCGATTTGCACGGCGACAGCAACGGCGACACCGTTTGCAGCGGCCATCATACCGATGAAATCGGCCAAAATCACGACTGGATTTGGGGTCAGGTGAGCAATTTCGGCGGAAATGTCGGCCTTTTCGGGCGCATCGACCGCCTCATCCGCTGCTTCTACGCGGCTCGCGACAACGCCTCGGAGAACGCCCTCGTGGGCATCGGCGCACTGCCCGAAGGCATCGAAAACAACGCGATGATGTACGATTTGCTCTACGCCCTGCCGTGGACGAACACCGACTACACGTCGCAAACGTGGATTCGCGACTATGTGCGGATGCGCTACGGTCTGAAAACGCCTTGCGAAAAGGTGCTGACGAGCGTCTGGACGCGCCTGCTGAACGGCATCTACAACTGCCCGAACGACCGCCAACAAGGCACCACCGAGAGCGTTTTCCTGATGCGACCGTCGCGTCGGCCAGGCACGGTGAGCAGTTGGGCCAATTCATCGTGGTATTGGGACTTCAGCGAACTTCGGAAAGCCGTCGGCGAGATGCTTTCCGTCGCCGTAAAAATGAAAAACAACGAGAATTTCCGCTACGATTTGACCGACCTGATGCGACAAGCGTTGGCCGACTACGGAAAAACCGTGCTCGACTCGATTGCAAGCCTTTCCGAAGCCGATGAAAAGGCCGTTTGCTGCAAACGAAAAGCGTTGGAAAACCATTTTCTTGAACTGATACTCGACCAAGACCGTCTGCTCGGCACGCGACGCGAATTTCGACTCGGCAGATGGACGGAAATGGCGCGAGACTGTGGTCGAAGCGAAGCCGAAAAAGCCTTCTACGAAAGGAATGCGCGAATGTTGCTCACGACTTGGGGCGACCGTGCGCAGTGTGAAACGGGCGGCCTGCACGACTACGCCAACCGCGAGTGGAACGGCCTGCTCTCGTCCTATTATTATCCGCGATGGAAGGCGTTTTTCGGTCAAAATAATACGAGTAACGAGGAGCGAGAAGCGAGGAAAGATTCGAAAATTGACTGGTTTGCCGACTTCGAATGGCCCTTTGTGAACGCCGATTCCGAGGCCGTCGCCGACTACCTGCCCGAAAACGCGCCCTACGCCTCGTTCTCTGCCGAGCCTGTAGGCGATTGCGTGACCATTGCGAAAGAACTTTACGACAAATATTTCAACCCTCAAAACTATGTACAACCCTGCAACCATCCGTGAAAAATTCCCGATTTTATCGAGAGAAGTCCACGGCCATCCGCTCGTCTATCTCGACAACGCCGCCACGACGCAAAAACCGCTCTGCGTGCTCGATGCGATGCGCGACGAATACCTCAACGCCAATGCCAACGTGCATCGGGGCGTTCACTACCTCTCGCAACAAGCCACCGACCTGCACGAAGCGGCTCGCGAGCGCGTGAAAACATTCATCAATGCGCGGAAAATCGAGGAAATCGTGTTCACACGCGGTACCACCGAGGCCATCAACCTCGTGGCAGCGACTTTCTGCGAGTCGCAGATGAGTGAAAACGACGAAATCATCGTGACGGAAATGGAGCACCATTCGAACATCGTTCCGTGGCAGTTGCAGGCAAAAAAGCACGGAATCATCGTGAAAGTCATCCCGATGACCGATGATTTCCAACTCGACATCGATGCTTTTCGACAGTTGATTTCGGAGCGCACGAAACTCGTCAGCGTGACGCACATCAGCAATGTGCTCGGAACAGAGAATCCTGTCGGTGAAATCGTGGAAATTGCCCATCAGCATGGCATTCCCGTGATGATTGACGCTGCGCAGAGTGCACCCCACGCGAAACTCGATGTGCAAAGCCTCGACTGCGATTTCTTGGCCTTCAGCGGCCATAAAATGTACGGTCCGACAGGCATCGGCGTACTCTACGGCAAGGAGGAATGGCTCGAAAAACTGCCGCCTTATCAGGGTGGCGGCGAGATGATTGACCGCGTGACGTGGGAAAAAACGACCTTCGAGCGACTGCCCTTCAAATTCGAGGCAGGAACACCCGACTACATCGCCACGCACGGACTCGCCACAGCCATCGATTTTCTCGATGAAATCGGGCAAAATTGCATTTTTGAACACGAAAAGTTGCTCACAAAACATTGTTTGGAGCAATTTCGCGACATCGACGGCATCAACCTCTACGGCCACGACAGTTCGTCGGTCGTTTCCTTCAACGTCGATGGCATCCACCACCTCGACATCGGCACCCTACTCGACCGCCTCGGCATCGCCGTGCGCACGGGTCACCACTGCGCCCAGCCATTGATGAACCGCCTCAGCGTACAAGGCACAGTCAGAGCATCCTTCGCCCTTTACAACACGGTCGAAGAAGTCGATGTTTTCGTCGCTGGACTGCGACGCGTTGTCAAAATGTTCTGATTTTTATCTCACGACCTGCGTAAACACGGGTCGGTTGCAACTGCGAGAGTTCCGATATATTGGCCTTCGTCAGCCCCCACAGCGCACTTCTCGCCACGCGATAGTCGGGGCTGAATGCATAACGATGGGCGAAGCCCAGAAGATTACCACAGGCCTTAACTTCCTAATAGATTTCCTGCGCTCCACCCTCGCTGAATGTCTGTCTGAGTCTCTCTTCGGTTATCATATTATTGTATCGGTATCTGAATGACCGAGAGCCATTTCTCAGGATCATCCTGATTCCATGCTCCGTCGATGTAGCTGGTGCGGGGCTGTCCTACTACCTTATAGCCTTGCTCCTCGATGTAGCGGAAGGCCTCGGTGAACGACTCATAAAAGCGTTCGTAAGGGCCGACATGCTTCATGCAGAGTGCCTTGGGAATAGCAGGCAGTCGCTTGAACTGGATGATGGCGCTATCCTGTCCCATCTCCTCCACCTGCTGGCAATACTCGATGTCAACGTTAGTTGGTGTGTACTCCTTGTTGTGCTCCATCGTGAAGCAATAGTCTGGAGGCGGACACTTACAGCCTAATCGTTGCATCTCAGGCCCGATTTTTTCGTAACATAGAGGTCCAAGAGCGGCGTAATTGGAAATGATTTCGCGATGACTTGCCACGATGATTTCGGGCAATGATTGAATACTGAATTTTTCCATTGTCTTCATTTTTTTGCGAGAGTCTCTCCAATTGAGCAGTTGGTTGCGACGGGCTATTAGCTCTTGTAGTTGTGCCTCCGTTTCCTTGATCTTCTCGGTCAGTTGGCGGATGCTGGGCGTGTGCGAATCATATTCGTGCAGGTCCTTGATTTCATCCAGCGAGAATCCGAGTCGTTGCAGGTCGCGGATGTCCTTCAACTTCTGCATCTGGTCGATGCTGTAGTAGCGGTGTCTCGTCCACTCGTCCACCTCGTCAGGTATCAGCAGTCCCCGTTGCTCGTAGTAACGCAAAGTTCTTACGGTGACTTGCATCATCTTTGAGAACTCTCCGATTTTTAACTTTGTTTTTTCTCTCATAATCGATCGATGTTTTGCTAAGCGACTGCAAAGATAAGACGTGACGTGACGTAAGAATCAAGCGATTCTCTGATTTTAACATTAATTTAACATAAAAGGAGTATTTCTTTCTGCAATATGTCCAAGAAACGCCTTTTCGCACCGTATTTTAGTTTGATATTTGAATAATCTGCGCCGCTGCGCATTTTTTTCTTTATTTTTTTTGTAATTCAAATTATTGTTGTATCTTTGCAGTCAGAATAAGTGTTGAAAGAATGGGCTGGCTGGACATAGTAATCCTAATTGCCCGCTTTTGACGCTTGTTTTTTATTTATATATCGTTTACAGAGTAGAGGAAATATTCCGTTTTCCATTGTCCGTTTTCTAAAGAACGAAACTGCGTGGATAAAAATCGCTGTAGAAACGACCATCGGTAGCCGTGAATTTCAGGACACAATAGTTCGGGTCGGTCACACCGCCCGGATAGTACTGCTCGTCGCCCTCGCGCCAAATCATTTCCTTGCTCTTGGCATCCGTCAGCACTTCCATCGTGCCGCGCAGCATGATACCCTTGAAACCCTCTGCATCGCAGAAATAGACGCTCGCTTTCGGATTCGCCTTGTAATGCGCCACGCGCAGCGAAAAAGTGTTGGTGGTGAAATAAAAAACCTTGATTCCCTCACGGACACGCGGGGCAAGCATCGCCTTCGTCCACGGGAAACCCTCGTCATCGACCGAAGAGATATACGCAACTGGCAGCGTATCAGCCATTTGGGCGATAAGCGGCCTTACTGCGGCCAAGGCAGGATTTTCGGGCTTTTCATCATCGCCGCCAACCGTCATCGCCTTGCGCCACCGTTTCAGTTTCGGGAAATAGACCTTCATCTGGCCGATGTATTCCTCTTTTGTGATGGGCTGCGGCAGTCCCTTGTTCACCTCATCGACAAACTGCGCGCAATGCTCAATCATTTCTTCCATCGTGCAGTCTTGCAGGAATTTTCCGTCCTTGTAGCAATAAATGCAATAGTCCTCGTTCTTGCTGCCGTCGTCATTCGTGCCGAAAACGTGTTCCGTGAGCGGCATTCCGCAACTCTGACAAAATTTCATCGTTTTTTCCATAGTAATTTTTATATTAAATGTTTATCCACTCGAAATGATTCGTTCCAGCCCCGATTTCAAAATGAAGTTTCACGATGCCGAGGTCAACCTTCGAGAAATAGCCCCATCCGGTTTTCGCCCTGACTTGATTTCCATTCGTGAGCGAGAAGGTGAATTTCTGTTGATTGATGGCCGTCGGAGCCAACAAAGCAGCCTCAACGCCTCGGCGGAACCAGTCGGGCATCGCGCCATCGACTTTCGACACTTTTTCCACCGACTTAATCCTGTGCGAAACGCCCTGCGACGTTCCGTAGCCGACAGAAATGACGCAGCGAAGCCGCTCGCCATCGCCAATTTGCAAAAATTCCGGCTTTTTCTTGTAGGTCAGCGCCACCCAACAAGTGTTCAGGCCGAGCATCTGCGCCTCCAACACCAGTTTTTCGCCGTAGTAGCCGATGATCTCGTCGAGGTTCGGCACGTCGGCCCGTCCAATCAGCGCGAAATAGTTGCTGACGCCCGAAAAACGCCCGTAGCGTGCCATCCGACAGTTGAAAGCCGTCGGTTCGTCCGTCACCAACTGCATGTTCAAGCCACTTTCGCGGTTGCATTGCTCAATCAACGCTCGGAGTGCAGCCACTTTCTCCGCTTCAATCGGTCGATCGGCATAGCGCCTGACGCTGTGCCGCTGCTGAATTGCCTCGTGTATTGTCATCACAATTTCACTTTGTTTTTTGCAAAGGTACGATATTTGAGCGAAATCAGAAAATTTCGATAGAAAAAAAGAAGCCCCACCGTTTCGGACGAGGCTTCTCTACTATCCGATGAAAATCGGAATCAAAGGATCAATCTGGTACAAATTCGTCGTTGTCCCAAGTGACATTACCTGCGCTCACACAATTGATTTATTTCACAACTTTCTTACCATTCTGAATGTACAAACCAGGCCTCAATGCGTTAAAATCCGTTCCCAAAAATCGACCTTTGAGGTCGTAAATACGTTGGTCGGGGTTGCGATTGCCGTTTGTTACGGAAGAGATGCCAGATTCATTGCCAATGGCTTCTACGCGGACTTCGTCGAGGAAAAAGCGATTGCTTGCTGGCGAGAACACGAGTTTGATGTTGCCAGCGCCTTTGATGGTGGCCTTACATTCTGTCCATTGGCCGTTTGACAGTGTGAATTTCGATGGCTCGACAGACGTTGTCGATGAATTTCTGACGCTGATGACCATGGTCGTGTTCTCCTTATTCCACGGAGCAGCCTTGAAAGTCAGCTCTGCCTCGTCGCCTACATCGAAATTGGGTGTGATGACCGTTCCTCTGGCCACTGCCGACCCAAATCGGGCACACTGATTGCCGCCGAAAGCGATTCCTCTGTCATATTCCCAGCCTGTGCAGTCGGGTTGGAACATGGATGACGATGCCGTCCAGATGTTGTCGTTACCGCCTTGTCCGGCACATTCGTTGAAAGATTCATAGAAAAGTATTCCCTCCAAAACATTTGTCGTTGATTCATCGATGGCAATATAGTCGAACGACACTGTTCCATCGTCGTTACGCGTGATGTTTTTCACGGATTTATTCAGAAAAAGAGTTCCCTCTGCATTGGCATTATACAATGTCGCCGACGGCGTCGAAACATTAGAGAATGCCTTGTTTTGATTGTAAGGGAAGGGGTCGCCCGACTCGCTGCTGGTGCCAGATGCATTGTCGGCGGGCACAATGGTACAACGCTGATGGTCGTTGGTAAAGACGTTGTATTGCGAATCATAGTAACTTTTGAACGAATTGACAGCATTCCATCGCCAAACGTCCTCGTCGTAGTCCACATGAACAATCAGAAGACCTTTGCCCTTTGTTTCGGCATCCCATTTTGTCTGATTCCGACATTCCAACAGGAAAAATTCGTTACGTTGGTTGTCGTTGTAAATGATATAGGCTTCACCGCTGTCTGTCAGCGATTTCAGATGACTTACCGAAGTGTCTTCGCTCAGTTCTTTCAATTCCATCCATCCGCAATAAGACCGCTCGTAACTTGTATATCCGGCTGGACAGAAACCGTTGCCATTGTAACTGCCACTGCACATTACGTCCCAACTTCCCATACCATAATTCTTGTTGCGGTTGCTGCTGGTGTCATACATATCGGGGATACCCAGACAGTGGGTGTATTCATGGCAGAGCGTTCCGATGCCGCTGGTGATGTTTTCCGAACCGCCCAATTCTGAACCGCAGGCATAAGTGTTTACGCGCATATTTTGCACGTTCATCGCCGACCCCGTCGCTGACTGTAGCGACCACTCGTGTGGCCAAATAGTGTCTTCACTGCCACCGTTGGCCTCACCCTGTCCAGCATACAGCACATAAACCTGATCGACTTCATTATCGCCGCCCCAGTCATATTGTGTGAAATCGTATTCCGCCGCAGCAGCGGTAACCGCCTCAACAACCATCTTTCCGGGGTTTTTGTCGTTACCATTGTCGTCGTTCTGACCATAGAATGCACAGTTATTCTTCAAAGTGTAAGGACCCGCCACGTCGAACTCTATGTCCAGCAGACCGTAGCTTTGGTCGAAGAAATAGTCGCGGACGCTGCCCACGAAGTCGCCTTCGTTAAACCCTCGTTCGTTGGCCATGCGCACAAAGAATTCCTTGTTGTTTTGGGGTTTGAACTTCTTGTCGGTGAATTGTACGAGAATGATGAGTCCTTTTTTCTTGCCAACAAAGGGGTTTGACTCGCTTTTGCGCTTTTTTTCCGATGCGCGATTCCTCATCGATCGCAATTGTTTTTTTTGCATGGCAACGACTTGCATGGCATTGAGGTCGGCTCTTTCGAAGTGTTCGGCCTTTCGTATGTAGCAAAAGCCGTCTTCCGCCTGCCAATAGTGCATAAATTCGTCGCCCACGAGTTCGGCTCTCACTTGCGAGCCGTCGGCCAGCGTCAGTGTTTTCCACTGTCCGCGTTTTGCTGGCACCGCCATTGTCGCCATAAATACCAATAGCATCAGAATGGTCAAAAAGAGTTTTTTCATATACAGATTTATCAATGAGTTTCGACTTGAAGGATGAAAATAATTCTTGTAAAAATTATCAAGTAGGAAGAAAACCACTCAGTTTCCTCCCTACTCGATGATTGACAGATTCCACTTTCGTCGTTATCAGAAAGTTTCGTAAGTTCTTACCGTTTTACTTCACAGTGAAAGTGTCATAGAAGTCGCCGAACGAACCGGCTGAGACGAGCCAACGGATATCGAAGTAATAGGTCTTAGACTCAGGGTCATAGACTGACTTCTTCGCCGTGTAGCCTCTCATCGTGACGACTCCATAGGTAGAGTGTACCCAAGCAGTCACACAGCCCGTACTGACAAAGCCTGCATCAAACGTGATGGGGTATGTGCCTACATAATCACTGCTCTCATCGGTGATAATATCGCCAAGTTTGAAGCCGAAGGTGAATTTGCCCGACGTTTGGTTCTTGAAACGATAGGTGTCAAGGAATTCCGAATACTCCAACTCGGCATCTTCTTCCTCATCGGTCCACCAACTGATGTAGGTGCCTCGCTGCACGACCTTATAATCTTCTTTCAGCACCGTCACATTCAGTTGAGGAACACCTTCCTGCTGGATGTAAGAATTGGTGTATTCCTCGGGGATGCGAACGCTGAGCATATACTCTTCGAAAGCCTTTGCTTCGTCGCTGACACCGACGCTAACCGTGGTCTTGTCAGATCCGCTGGCGAATTTTGCCTCAGTGGGGCAAGTCAGCACGTCAGAACAATTCAGAATCTGCAAAGGAACGGTCAGGTCACCGTTGGTATTATCGCGCTTCAGTTCGATGGTGAACTGCTTGTCGGTCAGGGCGAGAACCTGATTCGCTTCATTGATGAAAACAACATTGTTGTTTCCTGCTGCCTTTCCGGGCGTGTAGTCGTCGTCATCGCTACTGCACGATGCCGCCATCAGACCCATCACGAAAAGACCAGCCATCAAAAATAACTTATTGATCTTCATAACTAATTATCTATTTTACGTTTTTTACTATTGTTACCTTTAGTCAGTCACACCGTCGCGCAGGCCAGGATTCTGACCGGCGTTGGGCTGCGTGCCAGTCTCCTCGTTCGGAACAATACCGAGGTTGTAGTTCGTTTCAGCCTGTGGGAAGCGCATGTTCATGTAAGGATCGTCGGCAGCCACGTTGAACTGGAATGCTTGAGGCTCGTTGGAGGTGTTGGGACCATGGAAACGAACCACAGGACGGTTCAGACGCTTGGCATCGCCAATGAAGAATCCTTCGCCCCAGAGCTCTACGCGGCGCTGGAACCAGATTTCATTTTCAAGCGACAAGCCGCGACCGTTGATGTCGTAGGAAGGATCGCGATAGGTCTTCACGAAGTTCTCGAGAACGGTTCTTGCTCTGCCTTCGTTGCCACTTTTTGCCAAACCTTCTGCCTGAATGAGAATCATTTCCTCAACACGCATCAGAGGCCAGTCGTTGTTGTTGATGGTAGAGCCAACTCCGCTCTTCATGCCGAACTTGATGTTCGTGTAGGGCAAAAACTTGTCTTTGCCACCGTCGGAAGTTGTGAAATTGGCGATGGCATCGCCCGTTGCCGTGACGGATGCATCCTTCGGGTCAACCCATGTCAGGTTTGCCCAGTTGGGCGAATGCAGGTTCTCGTCAAGCCACCAGCCCTTGCGGACATCGGTAGCGGGAATCTTCTTGTAAAGCAGGATGTTGATGGCCGGTGTATTCTGGGTTGCTGCGGCATAGCCGTCGCCCGAGAAGGCGCAAATCCAAGAAGAAGCGTTGGGATAGCCTCTGTTGCCAGACACCATTTCTTGCGTCACGTTGATACCCCAAATCCAGTTGTGGTCATCAAGCACGCAGAATGCGGGAACGCTCACCTCGGCAATCGATGCGGGTGTGTAGCCCTGCATAGCTTTTTCTGCGTCAGCAGCTGCTTCAGCATATTTGCCCATAATCAGGTTGGCACGGGCACGGAGGCCGTAGGCCACTTGTTGGTCAACATATGCTTTCGAAGTACGTGTTGAACCAGCGAGTTCTTCGATGGCGGTCGTCAGTTCTGTAACCACGTAGTCCCATACTTCAGCCACAGTTGCACGCGGATTATTGGTAAAGTCCACGCCATCGGTCAGCAGGGGCACGCAGAGTTTATCCTTGGCATACTGATAGTTGAACTGGAAGTAGGGAGCGAGCGCCATATAACCGAATGCACGGAGTGTGCGAGCCTGACCGCGCTGGTTGACAACGGCGGGATCGTCGCTTTCTGCGGGCAGTGAGGCCATGAATTCATTGGCCAGACCAATCAGCGTATAAGGAATTTTGTAGCGAATGGTCGGGTTGGCATAGTTCGGGTTACGGTTCGACCACTCTCCGCAGACGGAGAACCAGTTGTAGTTATTATTCTGCTGGAAAAGGTCCGCACCCTCAGCATCGAGAGAGAGAGCAGCCATCACGAAGCCAAAATCGTCGGCACGTGTGCTGGAGGGATATGCGCCAAAAGGCTTAGCCATAATATTGAACATACCTGCGAAGGTAGCCTGTGTGCGAGAAGGAACGGCTGCATTTGTTTCTTGCACCTGTTCTTTCGTCAGACTACCGCCTTCGGGCACTTGCTCGTCGATTTCATTGCATGACACAGTCATCAGTGCTGCACCAAGCATCAATCCGAAAATTTTATAGTGTTTCATATCTTTTACTTTTTTACTTGTTTACCTTTTTTCTTTAGAAAGTAACCGTCAGACCAGCCGTGATGGAACGCATGGCAGAGTAGCTGCCGGCGGCCAAACCACCACCAGTGGTGTAGCTACCGATACCGAGGTTATAGCGAGGATCCATACCCTTACGCTTGGTCAGCAGGAAGAGGTTTTCGCCTGCCACGTAAACGCGGACATTGCGGAGTTCGAATTTGTTGACGAGGCTCTTGGGCAAGTTGTAGCCAAGCGCGAGGTTGTTCAGACACAGATAATTGGAACTGGTCAGGAAGCGATCCATCGGAGTCTGCGAACCAGAACCCGGATCATCGACCGAAGCGGTGCTCAGACGAGGAATGTCGGAGTTCTTGTTGTCATAACTCCATGCGTTGAGCAGGTCGCGGTGCATGGCGCGTCCAGTCTCTTGACCATTGTGCATCAGCTGCTGATAAGAACCATCGTAGAACTTACCGCCGAGTTGGAAGCTGAACTGTGCAGTGAGGTCGAAGCCGTAAGCGGCAACCGTTGTGCCAAAGCCACCTTGCAGTTTGGGCAGAATGTCGCCACAGTCGCGGCGAGTAGCCTCATCGATGTTGTAGGTCAGTTCAGACTTTTCAATCATGTAATTGCCGTCGCCGTCGAGAGCGATGTTGTCGGTCGGTTTGCCTTCGGCGTCCTTCTCATAGACATAAGTGTCTTTCCAGTACTGGGCACGTCCGTTTTCGGGATCAACACCAGCGAACTGAATCATGTAACCGTGCTGCAACGAACCGCCAATCTTAAGAATCTGGTTGCTGTAGCGCTGGCCATATTTCTCAATGGTCGGGTCGAGTTCGATGATTTTGTTCTTGTTGTGTGCCAAAGCGAGGTTCACGTTCCAATTGAGGTCTTTCGAGCGAATGATGACTCCGTCGAGAGCAAGTTCAATACCGCTGTTGCGAACGGCACCGATGTTGGTGCTGTAAGAGTTCACGGTCTTACCCGAGGAAGAAGGCAACTGCTTTGTCCAGAGCAGGTCGCTGGTGGTTCCTGTATAAACTTCCAACGAACCAGTGAGGCGATTCTTGAACAGAACGAAGTCGATACCGGCGTTCCAGCTCTTCTTGGTTTCCCAAGTAAGGTTTTCGTTACCCAGACGCGACATGGTGATGCTGTATTCGCCTGTCGTAGCGTTATAAGAAGTGGTGTACTGGTCGGCGTATGCGTAGTAGTTCATACCTTGGTCGTTACCATTCTCACCATAACTGAGCTTGAATTTCAGGATATCAACCCATTTGATGTCTTTCATGAATTTTTCCTTGTTGATTTGCCAAGCGATACCGGCAGACCAGAAAGTACCCCAACGGTGACCCGGTGCGAACTTCGAAGAAGCGTCGCGACGGAGAGAGGCATTCACGAAATAGCGGTTGTCATAGTCGTAGCCTACACGTCCGAGGAAGCCTTCCGTCATGTAGTTGTCGGTGTAAGAATAAGCTTTCTCGTTGGTATGGTCGGTGGCGTTGTTCAGTTCTCCGATGAAGGGGTTGAAGAGGTGGTCTTTGTAGCCTTCCAAGCCCTGATCTTTGACTTTGTATTGCTCATAACCAGCCAAGACGGTGAGGTTGTGAACTTCGTTGAACGAGCGAACGTAGTTGACCAAATACTGCTGATTGACAGCCATATTGCGTTCGTGAAGCACATCGGCGGCACCATCCACACCACCACCCGACTGCGCAAAGCGGCTGTAGAGATAGGTAGCACGGCGGTTGTAGTTGGTTGTGCTGAGCTGAGCCGTGAAACTCAGTCCCTCGATGGGAGTGATAATGGCTGCCCACTGACCCGTGAAAATGTCGCTGTAAGAGTTGTAGTCGTTGAACTCGTTATCCTGGGCGGCGTTGCCGAGGAAGTTCGGACGTGTCTGGTGCGAGTTGTTGTTCGTCATATACTGGGGATGTCCGTTCTGCATAATGATGTTGCCACTCTTGTCGCGCAGATAGAGCGGATAGATGGCACCCATTGAATTAGCATAGTAGAACAGGTTGGTAGAACTACCATAAGTGCTAGAACTATACGACGGTGTCTGGCTGATGTTGTGGGTGAAAGCCATGTTCGTGGTCAATTTCAGCCACTTCTTAGCCTGATACGAAACGTTGGTACGACCCGTATAGCGACGATAGTTCGAGTTCTTCACCTGACCGCCATCGTTGAGGAAACCTACACTTGCATAATAGTTCAGCTTGTTGGTTGCACCGCTGACTGAAGCGTTGTACTCTTGGCGGAAACTGCTGTGGAACAATTCATCATACCAGTTGTCGGGCAAATAGGTGTAGTCGTCGTCACTGTAGCCCAACTTGGCGTTAGGATTCAGCTTGAAATTCGTACCGATGAGCTTTTCACCTTGCGGAACGGTGTAAACCAGCACACCCAGACCGCCGTTGTTATGGTCGAGCAGATACTTGTCAGCATATGCATAAGCCTCTGCAGCCGTTGCGCCATGATAATATTGGCTGTTGTACATCGCACGATAGTGGGTTTCGTAATATTCAGCCGGATTCTTGATGATGTCGTATTGCGGAATCAGTCGGCTGTTAGAACCCCATTTGGCATCGAACTTGAATTCGGCGTCTTGAGCGTTCTTGGCTTTCTTCGTGGTGATGATGATGACACCATTGGCACCGCGGTTACCATAGATAGCACTGGCAGAAGCATCTTTCAACACTGACATTTCTTCGATGTCTTCAGGGTTGATGTTGGCAACGCTCAGCTCCGTGGGCACGCCGTCCACAATATAAAGCGGTGTGGAACTAGCTGCGTAAGAACCAATACCACGAATGCGAATCGTGGGAGCGCTTCCAGGCGCACCTGACGACGAGGTGGCAGTGATACCAGCAACCTTACCAACCAGTGCGTTGGTGGCAGTTGAAGTGACGTGGGCAGTAATGTCCTTACTGTCAACCTGCACGGCAGAACCCGTAAAGGCCGATTTCTTTGACGTACCGTAACCGATGACAATCACTTCGTCAAGGGCACTTTGGTCACTCGTGAGCAGAATGCGCATGTTCGGACGGGCTGTCACCTCAATCGGTTCCATACCCACGTAAGTGATGCGCAACAATTCCTTGCCCTGAGGACAGGTTAGCGTGAACCTACCGTCCACGTTCGTTGCAGTACCAACGTTTGTGCCCACGACCATGACTGTTGCGCCCACTACGGGTTCGCCGTCGTCCTGAGACACTACGGTACCACTGACTTGCATCTGGGCCATTGCTCCTATTGCTGTGAACAGGAAAGCGGCCAAAAACAAACTTAGTCTTTTAACCATAAATTCTCTCTTTTTTTAGTTAATAATATAAATAATGTGTA
>Ga0310690_10000900_pt1 | contig 57975 bp, 47 predicted proteins | sample AusTroGonzalo_MG_2_FD_207661 | JGI IMG/M metagenome (GOLD analysis project Ga0310690, IMG submission 207661) | Bovine rumen microbial communities from tropical cattle in Woodstock, Queensland, Australia - Gonzalo_04 (v2) (version 2) | ecosystem: Host-associated > Mammals > Digestive system >... | reverse complement strand
AACGACAGCGTTTATACCAACAGTGGTGTCTATACCCAGACCTTCACTTCAGCCAATGGCTGCGACTCTGTGGTGACCTTGAACCTGACTATTAACAGAACGGTGACGAAGCAAATCTCAGCCGTCGCATGCAATAGCTATACTTGGAACGAATCTACTTACACCACCAGCGGTGAATATCAACAGACATTCACGGCCGCCAACGGTTGTGACAGTGTAGTGACTTTGAACCTGACCATCAACAGATCCAAAGACACTACGATTTATGCTACCGCTTGCAACAGCTATACCTGGAACGACAGCACGTACAACACCACCGGCGTGTATCAACAGACCCTGACTGCTTCCAACAATTGCGACAGCACGGTGACGCTGCATCTGACCGTAAATTATTCGGTAACGGTTCCGTTGACTAGCCAAGTCTGTGCCGGTACGCGTTACCAAGAGAATGGCTTTGACACGCTGTTTACCACTCCGGGTACATACGTGTTGACCAACTATGCTACTTCCCAGTATGGTTGCGACAGTACTACCAACCTGACCTTGACGGTGAATCCTACCTATAACTATTCGATCAATACCATGATTTGCGCGGGTGCTACCTATATGTTCAATGGTGAGCCGTTGACCACGGCGGGCACGTATGTGGCCAATCTGCATACCACGAAGGGTTGTGACAGTATTGTGACGCTGAACCTCACCGTTGGTTCCGAGCACCGCGACACCATTGACGCACATGTGTGCTACGGAGGTTCTTATCACCAGAATAATTTCAATATTGACAATGCAGTTTCGACCAGTTTCTACACGAACACTGACATTTCTGCTACCGGCTGCGACAGCATCACGGTGCTGCACCTCTTTGTACACGAATTGAACACCACGCCGATCCATGACGAAATCTGTTTGGGCCAGACTTATCAGCAGAATGGCTTCAATATCACCCCTGAATCAGTCGGAACGATTACAGAAAGCAGAACGGTTCAGACAATTTATGGCTGCGACAGCACCATCAACCTGACACTTGTGGTGAATCCGGTTTACAACTTGAAAGATACCCAATACACTTGCCAGTCGGAGACTCCGTACCACTATGAGATTGAGAATGTGGACATCCCGGTGACAACCTTTGGAAAGATTACCCGCAATTTCACGCACACTACTGCTGCTGGCTGCGACAGCAACCGCACACTGACTTTGTTTGTGCGTCCGTCTTATTACGAAACAAGCTCGTTGACATTCTGTGCCAACAGCGATCAGTTGCCGTACACCTTCGGTGACACGACGCTGGCCACCACGGGTGTCTATATGCACAACTTCGGCACCGCCGCCGGCTGCGACAGCATCGTCACGCTGACCTTCACGGTGAACCCGGTATTTGATACGACCATTACCATGACCGTTTGCGATTCTGTTATTTGGCAGAACAACACTTACAGAACCAGCGGCGTGTATCCTGTGACGCTGAGCTCCGCCGACAATTGCGATAGCATTGTCCGTTTGGATCTGACGGTGAACTATTCCAAAGACACCACAATCAATGTTACCGAATGTGACTCTTACGCGTGGAACGACAGCACTTACCGTGCAACGGGTGTTTACACCAAGACGTTCTCCGGTGCCAATGGCTGTGACAGTACGGTTCATTTGAACTTGACCATTAACCCGTCTTACGATCAGCACTACACCGATGTGGTGTGTCAAGGTGCCGACTACACAAACTATGGCTTTGACACGATCTTTACTACAGCGGGCACTTATACGCTGACCCACGAGTTGCAAACTGTTGCTAACTGCGACAGCTTGGTGACGGTGGTGGTAACGGTAAATCCTTCTTACAGCTCGGATACAACGGTGTCCATCTGTGATGATGACCTGCCGTATGTTTGGAACAACGAGTCAAGATTCACGTACTACACAGGTGGTGACAAGACGATTACCTACACACTGGCTTCCGGTTGCGACAGTATTATCCATCTGCATTTGAATGTTCACGAGAGCTTTGAGAAAGACACGACCATTCAAATTTGTGAAGGTGCTCTGCCGTACGTTTTTGACAACAACAATATCTTCCCGTCCCAAGGTGAATATACGGCATCGCTGGTGTCTTCCTTCGGCTGCGACAGTATCTATCATGTCAATTTGATTGTTACCCCGACCATCACGCATACGGTCACACGCAACATCTGCGACAATGAACTGCCCTTCAGCTTCGGCGATTCTACATTCTACCAGGCTGGTCAATATGCTGTGGTGGCTTCCCGCGCCGACGGTTGCAACGAGGTGACCTATCTTACCCTCAACGTATATCCTACCTATGCGCATTCAGCCACGCTGACCATTTGCGAAAGCGAGTTGCCGTATCGAGTAGGAGATTCGACATTCACCGAAGCCGGCACCAAGACTGTTCATTTCTCAACGGCTCATAGTTGCGACAGCGCTGTGACGGTGACCCTGATTGTGAATCCTGAATATGCGATTACGGATGCTGATACTGTTTGCCAATCGGAAACTCCGTATCATTACATCCCTGAAAATGTCGATATTGACATCAATACTCCGGGAGTGCGTACATACACATACTCACACAAGACAGTAGCGAACTGCGACAGCATTGTGACCTTCACATTGACGGTGAATCCTTCCTACAGCAGCTCCCGTTCAGTGACTCTTTGTGCCAACAGTGACCAGTTGCCGTACACCTTCGGCGATACCGCACTGACTACATCAGGTGTCTATACCTACAACTTCCACACCACAGACGGTTGTGACAGTATTGAGACCTTGACCTTCACGGTGAATCCGGTATATGACACGACTATTACAGCTTCTATCTGTAGGGGTGATTCCTATGTTGAAAACGGCTTCAACCTCACACCCGACTCTGTGGGCACACATACCTATACCCGCAACCTCACTTCTTCACTGGAGTGTGACAGCACGGTGAACCTCGTTCTTACCGTGAATCCTACCTATTTTATTCCTGAGAATCAGACGGTGCATAGCACGAATCTGCCGTTCCAATGGCACGGTCGTGAATTGTACGCAGATACAACCGTTACAGAATCTCTGACCACAGCTGCCGGTTGCGACAGTATCCATCAACTCACTCTGACGGTAACAGAATTCAATATCGTGCATGATACTCCGATTACATTCTGTGACGGCGGCGAAGTTCCGACATGGAGAGGCCAGGATTTGACGGCTACAGGAACTTATTATGACACCTCTTACACTGACAATACACTCTATATGGTAGATGTAGTCGTAAATAAGTCTTATCACTTGTATGATACTTTGGAGAAATGTGATAATGAACTTCCGTATATCTGGCATGAACAACGTTTCACAGGTGACACTACGATGGTGGTGACTTACCAAACGGTTAGCACTTATTGCGACAGTACGTACACCCTGACCTTCATTGTCCATCCGACCTACAACATCCATGAGGATATGTCGGTGTGTGAAAATGAGCTCCCGTTTACATGGCATCATCAGTCCATTTCTGCACCGGGCAACTACACCGATTCCCTGAATACCTCATTCGGTTGTGACAGTATCCATACGCTGACGGTAAACGTCACCTATGTGACCTCTCAGGAAGATTCTATGACCGTGTGCGGTGCAGATGCAACGTATGCATGGCACAACATGACCCTGTCGGAGACGGGTGTTTATAACGACACTTTGCGTAATGCCAACGGATGTGACAGTATTGTCTATACGATGAACTTCGTGAAGGGCACACCGTTCTTCCAGGTTGATTCGGTTGTGCTTAGCGGCAACCAGGCATACACTTGGAGAGATCGTCAGATTACCGCTGCGGGTGTGTATTATGATTCGCTGCAAACGATCGTCGGTTGCGACAGCGTATATAGCCTTGTGGCTGTATCCCAAGAATACCAGATGATTCAGAGCGATCCTATTTCCCTTTGTCCAGGAGACTCGGTGATTTGGCACAACATGTCCATTGTCGATGGCGGTACTTATCGTGATACGGTTGTGAATGGAAGTGTTACCTATGTGTACTCTGTTGTGGCTACGATGAACCAGGCATACTACTTCAATGATACCGTAACCATCTGTCAAAGCGAGTTGCCGTACATGTGGCATGGCGTGAACCGCACCCAGACGGGTGTCTATTATGACCGTCAGCAGACGGTTAACGGTTGCGACAGTGTCTATACCCTGAATTTGACGGTCAATCCGACATACAACATCCCTGAAACCATGACGATTTGTGCCAATGAAGCCCCGTATTCATGGCATGGCACCGATTATTATCAGAGCGGCGTGTATTACGACTCTCTGACAACGGTTGCCGGCTGCGACAGTATTTACATGCTGACCCTCACGGTTAATCCGGCCATCCGTCAGAATGACACGGCGGAGACCTGCCAGGGCACACCGTACGTTTGGCGTGGACGCCAGTTGCAGACCAGTGGATTCTATGTGGATTCAGTGGCGAACACCTACGGTTGTGAGGATGTCTATACGCTTCTCCTGACGGTGAATCCGAGAAATTACGACACAATCCGTGCCACTATCTGTATGGGTGACACCTACGCCGAGAACGGATTCAATGTAACCCCGACTGCTTCGGGTACTGTGTACGACCAGATTACCCTGACGAACCAATATGGCTGTGACAGCATCGTAACCCTCGTGTTGACAGTGAACAATAGCTATATCTATGAAACATTTGCCTCCACGTGCGACGGCACACCGTACGAGTGGCGTGAAGGTGAATATGTGGTGGAAGGCACTTATTACGACAGCTATCAGACAGTCACTGGCTGCGACAGTGTCTATGTGCTCCATCTCACCGTGAACCCGACTTACGAGGTGTATATTACCGACAGCATCCACTTCCATGAGACTTACAACAATTATGGTATTACTGTGACCCCGGTTGATACTGGAGAATATCACTATACCGTTAATGGTTTCACTCAAAGTGGTTGCGACAGCACCATATATATAACGCTCATTGTCCAAGGCAACATTGGAGTTCAGGAGCATGTGGCACCGCAATTGCGCATTTACCCGAACCCAGCCACAACTTATGTGAACATTGAGGGTGAACGTATGCAGACTGTTTACGTCTATGACATGCACGGACGTCTGTTGCAGGTGCACGAGGTTGACACTCCAGAGTCCACTCGCTTGTATCTTGACAACATGCCTACCGGCAACTACATCATCCGTATCCGCACATTGGATGGCATGATGGTCAGTAGAAAGATTATGAGGAAACAGTTTTAGTGTTTTTTTATAATTTTATTGTGTTTTTGTCAAGGGCCCGGAGCAATCCGGGCCTTTGGTTTTTATTTGATCAGAAATGCCATAATCTGTTCGTTGCGAATTTTGTAAACCTGTTTTTTGTTGATGAAGATTTTTGTACTTTCGCGCTCTGAATTTGATTATGGAAAAAGAACTTAAAGTAGGTATAGATATAGGTTCCACCACTGTCAAGGTAGTGGTGTTGGATAGCCGTGATGATAGTTGCTATGTGGATTATCGCCGACATAACATGAACATTCGGAGCACAATGCTGGAAGCTTTGGCTCCGGTGGCCAACCAGTACCCTGAAGCCTCGCTTCGCGTAGCTGTCACTGGCTCCGTAGGAATGGGTTACGCCGAATGCTGGCACCTGCCCTTCGTGCAGGAGGTGATTGCCGCCGCCACGCTCGTGAAACAGCAGTTTCCGCAGACCCGCACCTTCATCGACATTGGCGGTGAGGACAGCAAGATGATTTTCTTCGAGGAGGGTAGGGTGCCCGATATCCGCATGAACGGCAACTGCGCCGGCGGCACGGGCGCGTTCATTGACCAGACCGCCAGCCTGCTCAATGTAGAGCCCTCGGAGCTCAACACGCTGGCCGAAAATGCCAAGACCGTCTATCCCATCGCGTCGCGTTGCGGCGTGTTTTCCAAGACGGACATCCAGAACCTCTTGGCGCGGCACGTGAGCAAGGAAGACGTGGCGCTGTCCGTGTTCCATGCCGTGGCCCTGCAGGTCATCGGCACGCTCTCGCGCGGGCTCGATGTGTGCCCACCTGTGTTTTTCTGCGGCGGGCCCTTCGCGTTCCTGCCCATGCTGAAGAAAACCTTCCTCAACAATCTCCATATCACTGAGGCCGACTGTGTAGATGTGCCCGACGCACGCGTGGTGCCAGCCTACGGCACTGCCCTCATGGCCGCGACCGAGTGCCGCGAAGCTATTCCCATGACGCAGTTTATGCACAACATCGAGCATCTGGCTATCGATACCGATACGCTGCTGCAAAACCGCCTCGAACCGCTGTTCAAGTCTGGCGAAGAGTTTGAGACTTGGCGACAGCAGAAACAAAATTTCTTCGTGCCTCGAGTCGAGTGGGGGAGCATGCAGGATGATCGCATCTTTATGGGTGTCGATTCCGGTTCTACCACTACCAAATTGGTGATTCTGGATGCACAGGGCCGATTGCTCCACAGCGACTATCGCAACAACAACGGCAACAGCTTCGGCGCATTCCTGAATGCATTGCAGGATTTCAAGAAGACTTGTGACGAACATAACTTCTCGCCCAGCATCGCCGGCAGCGCCGTGACGGGCTACGGCGAGAACCTGCTCAAGACCGCTTTCGGCTTGCACTATGGCGTGGTGGAAACCATGGCACATTACCTCGGTGCGAAGAGTGTCTCTTCGGATGTCTCTTTCATCCTTGACATCGGTGGCCAGGATATGAAGGCCATCTTTGTCGAAAACCAAGCTATCCGAAGACTGGAAATCAACGAAGCCTGCTCGTCGGGTTGCGGCTCTTTCATTGAGACTTTCGCCAAGATGTTGGGCTACAAAGTAGCCGACTTTGCCAAGATTGCCTGCGAGGCCAAACATCCTTACGACCTCGGTACTCGTTGCACGGTGTTCATGAATTCCAAGGTAAAGCAGGCCATGCGCGAGGGAACCACTTCTGAAGATATATCCGCAGGCTTTGCCTATTCCGTTATCAAGAACTGTCTATTCAAGGTGCTCAAGCTCCGCAAAATCGAGGAGCTGGGCGATCATATTGTGGTGCAAGGCGGCACGTTCAAGAATTTGGCCGTGGTGCGTGCGCTGGAACTGCTCACGGGCAGAGACGTGCGCTTCTCAGATATCCCTGAATTGATGGGCGCTTACGGCTGTGCGCTTTTTGCCAAGGAACAACCTGCCACGAATGTACTTACCCTTGACGATCTGCTCTCCATCAAGCAGTTTGAAACCGAGCAGCAGACCTGTCCGGGCTGCGCCAACCAGTGTACGGTTATCCAATACAAATTTTCCAATGATAGATGTTACTATTCCGGCAACAACTGCGAAAAGATTTTTGCCAACGAGTCGGAGGTGATGCGCAAGGGTACCAACCAGCATCATGAGCGGTTGAAGATGCTCTTCCAGCGCCCGATTGTACCCAAGTCGCAAGCCAAACTTACCATTGGCATCCCGCGCGCGTTGGGCATGTTCGAACTATATCCGTTCTGGAATGCGCTGCTTTCCGAATGCGGATTCCGCGTGCAGCTGTCGGGCAAATCCACCAATCCGCTCTATGAGCAAGGCATCCATACAGTGATGTCGGAGAACATCTGCTTCCCCGCCAAACTGATGCATGGACATGTCTATGATTTGGCCAAAAAAGGCGTGGATCGTATCTTCTATCCCTACGTGGTGATGGAGCAGAAAGCGGACGACAAGGTGCGCAATAGCTACAATTGTCCCATCGTGGCCGGCTATTCCGATGTGATGAAGAACGCCATCGATACGGAGGAACGCTTCAATATCCCGTTCGATGCGCCGGTAGTGTCGCTCAATAGCAAGGAACTTCTTGAGGCTGGCTGTCGCAAGTATTTGGCCACGCTTGGCGTGGACCGCAAGACCGCCGACCGTGCCATTGCCGCGGCTGTGAAAGCGCAAAAATTGTATATCGCCCAGCAACACCAGCTTGCGCGCGAGATAGTGAATCTTGCCAAGGAAAACGATCGAATGGTCGTGGTGCTGGCAGGCCGTCCCTATCACGCTGACCCGCTCATCCAGCACAAGATTTCCGATGTGCTTGCCGATATGGGCATTGACGTGGTGACGGAGTTTGTGGCCGACGATCAGGATACGGATGTCTATCAAGAGCTGGTGGCCGTCACGCAGTGGACGTACCCCAACCGTATCTTCAAAGCCTCGCACTATGTGGCCAACAGTCCAGACAACATACATTTCATGATGATTACATCCTTCGGCTGCGGTCCGGATGCATTCATCATCGATGAAACCCACGATATCCTCGACCGCAAGGGCAAGAGTTTCACGCTCCTGAAAGTTGACGATGTGAACAACATCGGCTCCTTGCGTTTGCGCGTGCGCTCCATGGTGGAGAGTCTCAAGTTCAGTCGCAAGATGGAGGTCAACAAGCCCTTTGTGACCACGCCGCCGTTCGGAATTGCAGACAAACGGCGCACCATCCTCGCACCGACATTCGCTTCCGGTTACACGGAGTTTTTCCCGACTTTCTTCAAGATGGCGGGATATAATCTTGTGATATTGCCCATGGGCGATAAGGAGTGTGTGGAGTTGGGGCTGCAGTACGCCAACAACGAGGTGTGTTATCCGGCTACCATTGTGGTGGGTAGTCTGCTCAAGGCCTTGCGCAGTGGCGAGTACAATCTGGACGACGTGGCGGTGATTATCACGCAGACGGGCGGACAGTGCCGCGCCACTAACTACATCATGCTGATAAAGAAAGCGTTGGTGGCCGCAGGGTTCGAGAATGTGCCAGTGCTAGCGCTGGCGTTGGGCAACACGCTGGCCAACGAGCAGCCGGGCTTTGTGGTGGAGGCCAAGAAACTGGCTTTGCCCGCTTTGTTCACGTTGCTGTACGCCGATTGTCTGTCTCGCATGTACTATGCCTCGCGCCCGCGCGAGCTACAACCCGGCAAAGCGAAGGAAATCCATCAGAAATATATCGATTTGTCATTTCCTTTGATTGAGAAGAAGGACTACAAAGGTATAAGAAGATTGTTGGCCGAGGCGGTGCAGGAGTTCAAAGACAACACTGACTGCAACAAACCGCTGCCGCAAATCGGGGTGGTAGGGGAGATCTACATCAAGTACAACGAGTTCGGGCATTTGAATGTGCTGGACTGGCTTGCCGACCAGGGTGTGGAGGTTGTCGCCCCATCCATCTACAATTTCTTCATGAACAGTTTTGTCAATCGGCATATCAACAAGAAACTCAATATCAAGCCAGTGAACATGCCGTTGTTCGCTTCTGATGCCATCTACAAGCTCATCAGTCATTATGCCAAGGTGTATGACAAAATCTGTGCTCCATTCCCGTATTACCGTCCCTTTGCCGACATCTTCCATGATGCGGAGCTGGCTTCGCGCATTGTCAATATGGCAGCCAACTTCGGCGAAGGCTGGTTGATTCCGGCGGAGATGTCTGCCTTGGCGGAAAGTGGTGTTAAGAACATCATCAGCTTGCAGCCTTTTGCCTGTATTGCCAATCACATCATCTCCAAGGGCGTGGAGAAAAAGATGCGCAAGTTCTATCCGGACCTCAACATGCTGTTCCTTGATTTTGATGGTGGCACCAGCGAAGCCAATGTATTCAACCGGTTGCATTTCATGATTGAGAACGGTTAATAGAAAAAAATTACTATTTTTGTACCCGATGTGGAGTATGATTTACGTGGGTTTATTGAAGAAAATCATTTAACCTATTAAAATACAATAAATTATGAAGAAAATTTTTCTAATTATTGCAGTTTCTGTAACGGCAGTTCTCTTTAGCTCCTGTGGCGATAATTTTATGCAGGATGTGTTTGATCTCGTATCCGGCCAAGCTAGTATTTCCACAGGTGATGGCAATTCAGATGCATTTCCATCCAGTATTGCCATGTTTGATAACGATGCTTCAACACCGTATGTGTTAGGTATGTCAATGGAAATAGACATTAACCAGCTGATCAGTACAGGTAGTGTGGAAGAAGTCGATTATCCTTTCATGTGTTACCGTCTGGTAGGTGATGATATCCAATCCGGAACCACACTTACAGTTAACAACGTTCTGACCAATGAGGATTTGGACAACTTCGACTATAGAAGTCTGCTGAATGGCGAGTTTGCCAATAATCAGGTGGTCGGTTATGCTTTTAGTCCTACCATATTTTATGTAATGAGCACAGGCAACATCCATCTTACCAAAGTGAACAAGCGCAAAGTGGTAGGTTCATTTGAAGGTACGGCTTATGTGATTAATACGGATGAAACACCTATGTTGTCTGAAAATCGTGTGAACATCAGTGGTTCTTTCAAGAGCCGTGTGGTGCCCATGATGAGATGGTTGTTAGATTTGCAAGCGCAAACCGATGAAACGAAATTCTAACCACGGTCTTAATATTTTCCCTATAAAAAAACGCCCTGTGAGCAGGGCGTTTTTTTTTGTACTTTTGCAATTGATTTTATGGAATTTTTCATCATACTCCAAAGCGAATACAATTATAATTATAATTTACTAAAACATAAATAGCTATGAAAAAGATCTTTACACTCATCATCATGGTCCTCTGCGCAATCGCCCTCTTCGCACAGGCACCGGAAAAATTCACCTACCAGGCCGTGGCGCGCAATGCAAGCAATTCGTTGGTTGCAAACCAGAATGTCTCAGTGAGAATCTCCATTCTGCAAGGTTCTGCCACGGGTTCGGCTGTATATGTGGAAATCCAGACAGTGACCACAAACGTAAATGGTTTGATGACTTTGTCGATAGGGGAGGGAACCGAGGTGTCGGGGACCTTCAGCGGCATTGACTGGGCGAACGGCCCCTATTTCCTCAAGTCTGAGATTGATCCCGATGGCGGTGTCAATTATGCGATAGAATCTGTGCAGCAGCTGTTAAGCGTGCCTTATGCACTGTATGCAAATACGGCAGGGAACGGTTTTAGCGGTGATTACAACGATCTGACCAACACGCCGGACATCCCGACAGTACCGACAAATGTGAGTGCCTTCACGAATGACGCAGGTTACATTACCATGGACTCCATTCCTGCCATTCCAACAGTGCCGACGAACGTCAGTGCCTTTACAAACGATGCTGGTTATATCACGATGGATTCAGTTCCTGCGATTCCTACGAATGTCAGCACTTTCGTGAATGATGCCGGTTACATCACGATGGACTCCATTCCTGCAATTCCGACAGTACCGACAAACGTCAGTGCTTTCACGAACGACGCAGGTTATATCACTTTGGACTCCATTCCTGAAATTCCGACAGTGCCGACGAACGTCAGTGCCTTCACAAACGATGCTGGATACATTACCATGGATTCCATTCCTGAAATTCCGACGGTGCCGACGAACGTCAGTGCTTTCACAAACGATGCCGGTTACATCACCATGGACTCCATCCCTGCGATTCCGACGGTGCCGGCGAATGTCAGTGCCTTTACAAACGATGCTGGTTATATCACGATGGATTCAGTTCCTGCGATTCCGACGAATGTCAGCACTTTCGTGAATGATGCTGGTTATATCACTATGGACTCCATTCCTGAAATTCCGACAGTGCCGACAAACGTCAGTGCCTTCACGAACGATGCTGGTTACATTACCATGGATTCTATCCCAGCCATTCCAATGAATGTGAGCGCGTTTGCAAATGATGCAGGCTACCTGACATCCGCGAATGTTCAAGAGGCGGCGAACATCCCGACGAATGTGAGTGCCTTTACGAACGACGCCGGTTACATCACCATGGATTCCATTCCTGAAATTCCGACCGTGCCGGCGAATGTAAGCGCTTTCAACAATGATGCAGGTTACATCACCATGGACTCCATTCCCGAGATTCCGACAGTGCCGACCAATGTGAGTGCCTTTACGAATGATGCGGGTTACATCACGATGGACTCCATCCCAACGATTCCGACGGTGCCTGCGAATGTGAGCGCCTTTACGAACGACGCCGGTTACATCACCATGGATTCCATTCCAACGATTCCGGCAGCTGCCAACGATGCCACTTTGACTATTCAGAAGAACGGAGAATTGGTGGGCACCTTCTCGGCCAATGCGACAGACAACCAGACCGTCAATATCATCGTGCCGACGACGACCAGCCAACTGGAGAACAACAGCGGCTACCTCACAATGGCCGATGTGCAACAGCTGATCGACGCGTTGAACCACCGTATTGACAGTTTGGAGAATGTGATTAATGGGGTAACGCCACCGGAAGACACTGTGGATGGCGGTCCTTGCCCTGGACATCATACGGTTACGGATGTGGAGGGCAACACCTACAATACAGTGTGGATTGGTGAACAGTGTTGGATGAAAGAGAATCTGCGTACTCGTAAATACGCCGACAACACCCCGATTTCTCTCGGTACAACGGCAAGCACAACCAATGCTTATCGATACTATCCGAATAACGATTCGTCAAATGTGGCCACATACGGTTATTTATATAATTGGGCGGCTCTGATGCGCGGCAGTGGGGCTTCCAATTCCAATCCCTCCAATGTGCAGGGTGTTTGTCCTGACGGCTGGCACTTGCCAAGCCAGGGAGAGTGGAATCAGCTGATCAATTATGTGAGAAGCAAAAGTGAGTTCTTCTGTGACGGCAGTAACTCCAACTGTGCGAAGGCGCTGGCATCTACTACAGGGTGGGACAGCCATACTACTACTTGTGCGGTGGGAAACACACCCTCTGCCAACAATCAGACTGGTTTTTCCTTAATGCCTGCAGGTTACTTCTTTAACAATGCAAGTACTGTGTTAGGATTGTATGCCTATTTGTGGAGTACTAGTCAAAACGATGCCACCGAGGCATGGGCGTTTTATATGTCTAATGCTTCAAAGAATATGAGTATATTGGGTAATCTTAAAGACAGAGGTAGTGCTGTCCGTTGTCTCAAAGGAGCTGCGGGTTCTGTTGTGGTCTCTCCGACTGTCTCTACGAGTGCGGTGAGTGGGGTTACGCAGACCACAGCTATTTGTGGCGGTGATGTTACCAACGATGGTGGCTCCCCGGTAACGGCTCGGGGCGTGTGCTATGGCACATCAAATAATGTTACACTTGACAACAGTACCCACACAGTTGAGGGTTCTGGTACAGGGCCTTTCACAAGCAATCTGACCGGTCTGACCCCCGGCACCGCCTACCGCGTACGGGCATATGCCACCAATTCGGAAGGTACAAGTTATGGAGAGATAAAGACCTTTACCACCACATACGGCACTGACGGGCAGCCCTGTCCCGGCGCAGCCACGGTGACCGATGTGGACGGCAATGTCTATAACACGATAATGTTGGGTAATGTATGTTGGATGAAAGAGAACCTCCGCACCACCAAGTTCTCCGATGGAACGCCTATTGCACTCGGATCGGATAGCAGTTCCACCGTTGCCTACCGTTATTATCCCGACAATGATTCCGCCAATGTGGCCACCTACGGCTATTTGTACAACTGGAGTGCTTTCATCCACAATCAGGAGGGACAAACCGGTAATCTCCAAGGTATTTGTCCTACTGGATGGCATATTCCTAAATTGGAAATGCAAACATTGTCGATATATGTGAGTGGCCAAGCCGACTATATATGTGGAGGTGCTTCTTCAAACAACGCCAAAGCCTTGGCGTCCACCACGGGGTGGCGCTCTTCTTCCACTGCGTGTTCTCCTGGCAACGACCCTGCATCTAATAATGTCACGGGCTTCAGTCTGCTACCCGCCGGATATTATCACCCCGGTTTAATTTCTAATTTATCTCAAACTGCAGTTCTCTGGAATGCTACTAATAATGGCACCTTAAATCGTTGGCCTTACCAGCTTTTTTATAGTTCCTCTAAATTTTCAGGTGGTGGCGGGCAGAGTGAAATAATGATGAAAACATATGGACATTCCGTCCGCTGTATCCGCAACTAAATAACATGTCCAAACCTGGGTGGCCATGAAAGGCCTCCCGGTTATGACCTTTTAGGGAGTCCGACAGGACTCCCTTTTTTCGTTTTGGCTGTTTCCCCGAGATACAAACTGGAGACAAATCGAACAGCTAACAAATAAAAAGGAGCGCCGTTTCCGACGCTCCATGTCTTTGCGAGTTTCTCTATACTTTAATCTCTCAACTCTAATCTCTAAACTCTAAACTCTAAACTCTCTTACTCCACTTCCCACGTGTCGCCGCTGTTGAGCAGGTCATCGACACATTTGTACTTGCCGTTGGACTTCTGCTCGTCCATCTGGTCTTCGTACAGCTGAGTGTAAGAGGTCTTCTTGACGTTGCGGATGACGCCGATGGCCACGGGCAGGTCGCCGCTCATGCGGGCCAGCATCATGTGGATGCCGGTGTCCTCGGTGGTCTCGTCGTGGATCATGATGTCGTCAATGGTGATGCCGTTTTCGCCGATGGTGACTGCCTCGAGGCAACGACCGTTGAAACGGAGACCCTTGTTCTTGTCCTTACCGAAGATCATGGGCTTGCCGTGTTCCAAGATGATGGTGCGGTCGTCGCGTACGGCGCGGTCGGTGATGGCAGCATGTGCCTTGTCGTTGAAGATCATGCAGTTCTGCAGCACTTCCACCACGCTGGTGCCGTCATGCTGGGCGGCGCGCGTCATGATTTCGGTGGTCAACGGCGGCAGACAGTCCAGCGCGCGGGCGTAGAACGTGCCCTGTGCGCCCATCACCAACTCGCCCGGGTTGAACGGGTAGTCGATGGTGCCGTAAGGAGAGGTCTTCGTGACCTGTCCGAACTTGGTGGTAGGACTGTACTGGCCTTTGGTCAAACCGTAGATCTCGTTGTTGAAGATGGTGATGTTCAAGTCTTGATTACGACGCACAGCGTGGATCAGGTGGTTGCCACCGATAGCCATGGAGTCGCCGTCGCCCATGCTCACCCACACGGAGAGGGAGGGATTGGCCAATTTCACGCCCGTGGCGATGGCGCACGCGCGTCCGTGGATGCTGTGGAATCCGTAAGTGTCCACATAGTAGGGGATGCGTGATGAGCATCCGATACCGGACACCATGCAGATGTTCTCCTTCTTGTGGTTGGTCTTGGGGAAGGTGTTCAACAAGGATGCGAGGATTGCGTGGTCGCCGCAGCCGGGACACCATTTCACCATCTGGTCGCTGGTAAAGTCAGCTTTTGTATATTCGCGGTCCGCTCTGGGAACAAAATGTCTTTCTGCCATAATTATCTGTGATTTAATGGTTCATAATTGAATTATTTGGCAAGCAGTCTTTCGAACTCGGCTTTCAACTCGCCCACCTCGAAGGGAAGACCCATGATCTTGTTGTATTGGGTCATCGGGCATTCGGGGAACTGGGTGCGGAGATAGCCTGCGAACTGACCGTTGTTAAGCTCGCAAACGACAATCTTCTTGTATTTCTTGAGGATATCGCCGGTGTTCTTCGGCAGCGGGCAAATATAGTTGAAGTGGGTGTATGCCACCTTCTTGCCTTCTTTGTTCATCTCTTCCACAGCGAGGGTGAGTGCTCCGGAGGTGCCGCCCCAGCCCACAACGAGGAGTTCGGCATCAGGATCGCCGGTCACTTCCTGGTCGGGGATGTAATTGGCCACGCGGTTTACTTTCTCCTGGCGGTTAGCCACCATCAGGGCGTGGTTCTCGGGATCGGTGCTCAACGGGCCGTCGGGACATTTCTCCAGACCGCCGACGCGGTGACGCAGACCTTCCATGCCGGGAAGTGCCCACCAACGTGCGAACTTCTCGGGATCTCTGCGGAACGGACGGTAGTCGGGATCGTTCGGAGTGGCCAAACGAGGTGTGATGCTCGGCAGGTCGGCCACCTTGGGGATACGGAACAGCTGGGAGCCGTTGCCGAGATAGCCGTCGGTAAGCAGGATGACGGGAGTCATGTGCTCCAAGGCGATCTTGGCGGCGTTGTAAGCCCAGTAGAAGCAGTTGGCGCTGGAAGATGCGGCCACCACCACGAGGGGAGCCTCGCCGTTACGGCCGTACAATGCCTGATTGAGGTCGGATTGCTCCGTCTTGGTGGGAAGTCCGGTAGAGGGACCGCCACGTTGCACATCAACAACCACCAAAGGAAGTTCCACCATCACGGCCAGACCGAGAGCCTCGCTCTTGAGGGAGAGGCCGGGACCAGAGGTGGAGGTGCAGGCCAGTGCGCCGGCGTAGGATGCGCCGATAGCAGAACATACGCCCGCGATTTCATCTTCCGCCTGGAACACACGTGCGCCCAGGGATTTATGCTTGGCCAATTCCACCATCACATCCGTAGCAGGCGTGATAGGGTAGGAGCCCAGGAACAATTGACGGCCCGAACGCTCGGAGGCTGCCAGCAGACCCCAAGCCGTGGCTACGTTGCCCGTGATGTTACGGTAACGGCCCTTTTCCATTTTGTCGGCGTGGGCAATCTCGAAAATATGGGAGTGCATCACTTCCAACTTGTCTGCATATTCATAGCCTTCGGTGAGCACAGCCTTGTTCAAAGCCACCACATCGGGCTTCTTGGCGAACTTGCGCTCCAGGTAGGCGTAGGTCTGATCCAATTTCTTGTGTGTAGCATAGAAAATGATGCCTAATGCAAACATATTACGGCATCTGTCGGCCGTCTTCTTGTCGGCACCATGTTCATTACCAATACGTTGGGTGAAGGAAGTCACCGGCGCCTTGATAATCGTGTAGGCGCGTTCCATTTCATCCGTGAAAGGATTGTCGTTCTCGGTGTAACCGGCTTTGGTGAGGGCTTCATCCGTGAAGGTGTCAATATCCAAAATGATGGTAGCACCCTTTTTGGCCCACTTCAGATTGGATTTGAAGGAGGCGGGGTTCATAGCCACGAGGATGTCGCACTTGTCGCCGGAGCTGTAAATGTGGTTTCCAACATGCACCTGATAACCGGAAACGCCCGCGATCGTATTATGCGGGGCGCGGATTTCTGCAGGATAGTCAGGGAAAGTGGCAATGTCATTGCCCGTCAGGGCAGAGGCGTCGGAGAACAGTGTTCCCGACAGCTGCATTCCGTCACCACTGTCGCCGGCGAACCGAACGACGATGTCGTCAATGTGTTTGATTTGTTTTTCTGTTGACATGTTTCAGTTAATTAGTATTTTAATTATTTACTTTTATATCAGTAACTTACTGTTGATTTGCGAAGGCATGATAACCCTTGCGAAATCGGTGGCAAAAGTAAATATTTTAAGTAAGAAAATCAATTGATAAAATCGCCTTTTCGTAAGATTTTACAAACTGTTTTTCAAGTCTATTTTTGTATTTTTGCACTTTGCATTTTTATGATGACAAAGCCGTCTGAAAATAAGCTGGATTGGAAGGATTGTTTCGGTCATTCCAGGCAATACACGCTGTTCCTGTTGAAGTCGCAACACGAGCCGCTGCGTTTCGCTTCGGTGTTGTCCAAATTGTTCGGGCGGGAGTTTTCTTTCATCACCGATTATGCGCCCGACCGCTCACAGCCGCAAATACAGTTCCCGACTTATTTTGCCGTGCTGGATGCTCCCAAGGACATCAATATGGTGGTTATGGCCAACCGAACCACTATACCGCAACCGGAGGATGCGCAGCCGAAGAACCCGCTGTTGGGACTCTCCATGTTTGAGGAAGACATCGTTTATTTTTTCTTCAACGACAAGAAAGACAAATTGTTCAAATGTCCGTATCACAACTACGACTTTCTCGTCATATTGTACAGCGACAAGGACAATTCCATCGATGAGATAGCTGACATGCTGGCGTCAGATCAGCGTTTTGAAACGATGAATGTGTCGGATTTTTTACAAAAGGATTTAGTGAAAAACGAATCGGGCAGGCGCATCTCTACGTTGCAGAATCTCATTGAGTATTTTGGGGTGCTGATGAACAACATTTTGGAAGAACGCATTCGCATACGCATGCGTGGAAAAGAGATACCCATCTCCAATCACGCCCATCGGCGTTTTCAAATCGATCAGGTAATTACCAGCCCGTTGCTGTACAGGGAAGATATCTAGTTCTTGTTCTTTTTAAGAGGATTAACCTTCAGAGTGAGGCTGTTGAATCCATAATTGTCATATTTCACAGCCTTCCGGTAGAATATGATATGGTATTCGCCCGACTGGTTCAGGCTCTTTCTGGGGAAAGCCACCAAGTTCATGTTGCATGTGCTTCCGTTTCCAGCGGCGACAAAACTCTTGTTGGCATCCTGGTTGAAATCGAAAAGACTGGTGACGTAGGTTTCCTGTCCGTCTGGAAATCTGAGGGTTACGGTAACAGGAAGTTGTTCCACCTCGATTCTGGCCGTGTCGTAGTTCAACACAAATTCAATACTGTAGTCTTTGGTTGTGTCCGTAATGGTGAAGGGCATGTCCATTACCTGCTCCTCGAAGGTCCAGTTGGAGTTGGCGAAATTGCGCGTCACGCTGATGGCCTCCATGTTTTTGTCGGAATTGTGGCAGCCAATAGCTATAAGGCTGAAAACGAGTGCAATTGCCGCACATGAAAGAAGGTGTATAAATCTGTTGCTTTTCATACTTTGATGATTGATTTTAAGGCCCGCGAAAATAGGAAAAAAAACAACATTTTTAGTATCTTTGCACCCTAAAATAAAAAACGCATTAACTATGGCAACAAAGAAGAAGTTTTATGTGGTATGGAAGGGCGTGAAGCCCGGGGTTTATGACAATTGGGCGGAGTGCAAGGAACAAGTTTATCAGTTTGAGGACGCAAAATACAAGTCGTTCGGCTCTTTGCAGGAAGCTCAAAGTGCCCTGGAAGAAGGTTACGCTGCCTATTACCGAAATCATCCGGCTACGGCCAGCGGGGTGGCATTGCAATTGCAGGCAAATGACGCCAATGCTCAGAAACCCATTCTTGAAAGCCTCTGTGTGGATGCGGCCTGCAACATGGTGACCAAAGTGATGGAGTATAGGGGCGTGTATGCCGCCACGGGCGAGGTTTGGTTCCACAAGGGACCGTTCCCGAACGCCTCTAACAACATCGGCGAGTTTTTAGCCCTGGTGCACGGCCTGGCCCTGCTGAAGCAGAAGAATCTGGACATTCCCATTTACACCGACAGCATCACCGCATTGTCGTGGGTGCGGCACAAGAAGCACAAATCCATTGTTTTGCCGACGGAGGAGAACGCCGTGCTGTTCGAGATGATGGCGCGCGCGGAGAAATGGCTGCAGAACAACACCTATTCCAATCCTATCTATAAATGGAACACCCCCCTCTGGGGCGAGATCCCCGCCGATTTCGGGAGGAAGTGAGTTGGGCGGGTAGGATAATTACCACTCAATCTCTTTGATTTCGCCCTCTGGAGTGCGGAATACATAGCGTTTCACGCTCTCTTGGCGCGTCAGCAACATTAAATCGCATTGGCATGTGATGGGCGTTCCGTTGGCGCTGATCAGATAGTCACCGGTGCGAATCCCTTTCTCGTACGCTTTAGAGCCTTTGCGCACGAGTGCTTTCATAGCACCGAGAGGGTCGCCCTCTTCGGCAGCGACCAAATCCAACCCCCGGGGCTTGTTGTTCACCGTGATTTCCGGATCCCCATCATGTGGGAGAAAGTAAAAACTTTTCTTCGGCGCGTCTATAATCAGTGAAACATGTTCCAGAATGGACGAGCCAATGGCCCTGTTGTGTGTGGCAGTGTTCACCCACACATCTTTGAGGACAATGTCGCCCACCTCAATTTCAGGAAAGCAAAGTTCTCCGTTGATAACCGTATCGTATGAGGCGCCGAAAAGCCCCGCGTATGTCATGACGGTCGTGTCCACATTCACCGTCATAGCATCCAGTTGCTGTTTGATTTTGGGGTCATTTTTAGACCACAGGTCCAACAAATCCTGCGGGAGACCGAACCACCCGCCAATGGCGCCCATGTCGAAAAGCATTTTAGGGCGGGCAAACGGTATTTTCGCCCACACTTTGGGCCGGATACCATAATCTTTGTATTTCACCCGGGCGTGTCCATTCTCCTCCTTGGCGAAGAACCCTTTGTGGGATGTCATGATCAGCAGACTGTCTTTGGTGTCAAACTTGAACGAGATGCCTTTGGCGGCGAGGTCGAAACCGAAGGCGCCGTCAATGATTCCACAGGTGAAGTTGCTAAGTGCATCGTCAACAACCATCCGATAACCTTTGATAATAATATTGCCCATCTTGATGGAGGGGATTTCTACCATCTCCATCATTTTGTGTCTGTTTTGGGCATCGGTGGTATAAGTGCTGTCGTCCGTAGATCTCATCCATGCCTCTTTTTCCCCAATCCAGAATCCGCTTCCGGCACCGGTGTCGAACATGAGGTTTTTGGTTTTGCCTTCAATTTCCACCGGGATGATGATGGCCCCGTTCCACATTTTGATTTTGATGGTATCGATGAAAACCTGTTGGGAGATGCCGAAGTATCGGTCATTCAGGCTCTGTGCCGATGCTTGCCCCCAAGCCACAACTCCCAGTAACAGGACAAGGACAATTGCTTTACTATGATTTTTCATCAGGATGATTTTAGGCCGCAAAAATAAGAATTTTGGGTATTTATATACATAATGGCACTTTGTTGTTATCTCTCATCGCAACTCATTAAGTTACTCCCTTTCGCACCGAGCCGAGGCCGAGCTTCGAGGCAAGGTGCTTCCGCGGTGCGATGGGGGCCGGGCGCGCTCTCCAGCCCCAGACCGCACTGCGTTTGGTCTGGGGTTACTGGGATACAGCCTCTTCGAGGCTAATGCAGATAACCTAATTGTGACCATTGTGGGATGCATCCCGGTAGGGATGCCATTTCAGTAACCCCGCACAAGGCCGAAGGCCGCAGTGTGGGGCCATGATGCGCCCGAAAAACCACTCGCGGCGCGCGAAACCAGAGCTTTGAAACGCGACCTTTTCCCCGCCGCGAAAGGAAGACTCTGGATAAAAGCTATGAGAAATTGAACTTATTGGGATAAGTCTCCCTATTCACCAACGCCTCAATCAGCACGGTGCTGTCCATCAGGCCGGTACTCTCATGCCTTTGCTTTGTAAAATGTATCCACCATAGCATATAATTTGCCCGTATATTGATCAAGAGTCATACTTCTGCGCTGTGCCTCTTTGATAGAACACTCACGAGGAATAACAGGCTTGCTAACTTTTTGTTTTTCAGATTCTTCTTGTGTGTATTTGTATTTCATGTCTGTTGTTTTATTTTGATGCAAAGATACACATCTTCTTTTAGGCTCCGCAAGTTTTTTCTCCTAAAATTTCAAAGAATGTGCTGTTTGTATTTTTTTATTATTCCATCAGGCCGATGCGGGTGTCGGAGGCGTGGCGGTTCACGCCGGTGTAGGCAAGGGAAGGAGCGTGGCGGCGGTTACGGGCGGAGCAGATCCCGGAAGGAGAGGATGTGGCGGAGGATTTTCTCGGATTTATGGATATCGGCAGTGATTTGAGACCGACAATGTGCGTTCATATTTTCTTAAGATCAACACCACTCATCATGGCTAAACCATAATAAATTAAGATAAGATCCCTATAAAGTGGTGGAAATATCTTTTCATAGAATGCATCACTGTAACTATAATTTTTCCCACTTTTTTCGTAAGTGCCGAAAAACTGATTTAAGCGAGTATTTCTGATTAATTCCAAATATATTAGCTGGTCAGTGCTAAGGAAGTCTTTATAATCATTAATAAACGAATCTACTACTGTTCGAAATTCACGAAAATCTTGTATAAAGCCATCCGTCACATCTTTACATATAACATGTTCGGGCATGAGGCAACGCTCTCTCCATCGTTTTGTGGTGAACAAAGCCATCACAGCATCAATATCAGATATTTTAGGGTTATTGTTCGAATCTCTGAATTCCGTATTCATATTTGACAACAGAACGCCTAAATTTTCTATCTTAGCTTTTATCACTGGAGCTATACGTTGTTTTTTGCGATATTCAGGATATTTCACTGTCATCCCATATATAACGGCCCCAGCAATATAACTATATGCCAATGCCAAAAAAGCCCTATTCAGTCCATTTATAGTAGTATTAGAAAAGTCACAAGGTATTTTAGGTATCCATTCAAGTTCAATGCTTAACACTGCCCATGCCGCCAACAGTAAACCACTCCACAATATCACAGATAACGCGTTGGAGGAAAGCTCTTTCTTTATTTTTCTTATCTTATACGAAAACATACTTTTATGTTTCTTCTTATCTTTCTGTTTTATTTTTTTGGTCATAGTTAATATTTTATGATAGCATATTCTTGATGATTTACCACATAGTCTATGGACATTTAGTCAAATAAGACTCATACAACATATTGCCCCAATCGCAATCGTTGTATTGTTCTTTTATGCGATCGTACCACTGTTTCATTACTAACTCAGTGTTTTGCACATATATAGCACCTCTACCTGTATTGAAGTACTTCTCATATAGATTTTTGATGATTTTTTTGACTTTTATCATTTGCTCAGTCAAATCAGGATTCCCAATATCCAAAAACTCCATCCAGTTAACCATATATTTCGTACACCACCCATTATTTTTTGATGGAATTTTCAAGTCAACTACGGTGTGGATTATTATGGAAGAAATGTCACATGAGTATCTTTGTTGGTTAACTATTTTTAAAGCAGAATCATGTAAAACCACACCGTAGAAGAACAAATCTTCTTGGAATAGATGTGCATCAACGAAAGGCTGACCAATTGTGATATGCTCATTCTCTCTAAAACTGCAAAAGCATTCACCATGAGCAATGCAACCATTGACACCAAAACCGTTCTTTAGAAAAAATTCTACAAGCCGAGCAGAAGTAAAGATAATATCTTGATAACTATTCATACTGTCATCCGTTGTGTATAACAGAAAAGAGTCTGAATGCATATTTATGTTTACGGAATCATCTAAGAATTCTGTCTTTTCGTGACGAATAATGTCAAAAAGCTGATAGACATCCTGTCCTTTACCACTCTTGATTAGAGATTTAGTTCCCATTACATCCAACATGGCAACGAATCGTTGCTTTTCAAAATCTTTGTTTTTTATCATTATTTAAATTTTTTGTTTTTGCAAAAATAGGCTGTTTTTTTAACCTATAAACAAAAAAATATAAACAAATAATGAACAGGGTTTATCAACCGGGGTTAATCAAAACAATGATTATTCTCCTTCTACCATCTTCATTTCCTCTTCCGTCAACCCATACAATTCAAACACCAACCTGTCAATCTCTCGTTCCAAAGCAGATGTGTTTGCTGTCGGATTGGAACGCTTGGCTTTAAGAATCTTATCGACCAATTCAACGGGCTGTTGTTATTCTTTTGATGCTTTTGCTATAGGGAATTGTTTTGCATCATCAGGATAACAGTGCAAACCTTCACGTTAAGGATTGTCATTTAATTCGAAATAACCGACAATCCCTAAATAATGGTTATTTCAAACGATCAAGTTTCCGAGAAATATTTGTCAAAACAAGTAAAACTCCCCATGAAATAGCGGAAGTTATCAATAATCCAATACCTGTACCAAATATCGACCAGTTGTAATCCCATCCATCACCTGCGATTATCATAAAAGCAATACAACCTATTACACCAACGACAAGAAATATCCAAGCCAAAATTGTTACAACATTTTCTGCATAGCTATTTGATTTAAGTTTGGTTTCAGATTTATTGTTCTTGTATACTTTAGGGGGGCATACCTTGCATATCTCTTCATACTCTTCCTCTGTGACTTCTAACGGCTTAGGCTTATTCACTAATTTATACCAACCTTTATCATCTTTTAAGTACCCATGTGAAGTAAGGTCTGTCATCACCATCCCGTGATAATACTCCTTCACTTGTATGGATTGTTGTTCATCAACTAATCCGATAGCGATAAGGTGCTCTCTTTGTTTTGCATCGAGTTCTTTTAATTTTCTTTGTTTTTGTTCTTCAATGAACTTGGCAACAATTTCATTCATAAATCAAAAATTTTAAAATATTGGACAAAGATACAAAATATATCATCCCTATCATCTATGTGGACAGAATTAATCCTTCCCTCTTCAATTTTACTCGAATTTGGCCCAACTTAAATTTTGCAATGATATAGGAATTGACCTGAAGTTATTGGTTATTGACTATTGAAATAAAAATCAATGATTTAACAAAATTTATTGTATAATTATTATTGTCATACAATCATTAGTTTATTTTGCATTACTTTCATTAGTATTTGCCGTTGTGAACAAGCGGAATTAGTTTAAAATCAAATTGTTCCATCTAAAAATTCATAACGATTCTTAAATGAAAAAATCTTGTTCCGACTAACAATTTTGCTATGGAATTTGCCTCTTACCTCCTCTTCCTCCCAGACATAATCTGCGCAATCCGCTTGCGGTTCTCAGGAATCCTGGGGAAGAAGAAGATGTGCTGGTCGTGGCGCTCCTGCACGGATTGAGCGCTGTGTACCTTCTCGCCCGTGTACGGATTGTACCCCAAATAGTACATGGCCGTGGCAAAGGTCATCGGCGTGGGCGTGAAGTCCTGTACCTGGTCCGTGATCAGACGATGCTTCTGCGTGAGCTGGCACAACCCCGCCATCTTCTCAATGGTGCAGCCCGGATGCGAGGAGATGAAGTAGGGGATGAGCTGCTGGTTCTTGCCACACTTCTGGTTCTCACGGTTGAACTTCTCCAAGAAGATGAGGAACTGGTCGAAGCCCGGCTTGCGCATCAGCCGCAACACCTCTGGGTCGGTGTGCTCCGGCGCCACTTTCAGTCTTCCTGAAACATGCTTGTTTACAATCTGATGCAAGTATTCACTCAACCCATACTTTAGGTCCGTCTCGCGGTTCTCGGCCAGCAACATCTCATAACGGATGCCGCTGCCGATGGTGACATGCTTCACATCCGGCAGGCTATCGACTTGGCGGTACAACTCCGTGATCGGCTTGTGGTCGAGTCTCAAATTAGGGCATATTTTCGGGGTGAGGCACGAGGGGCGCGGACAGTGCTTGCACTTCTCCAAATCCTTGCCGCCCAGCCGGAACATGTTGGCCGACGGGCCGCCCAAATCGCTGATGTGCCCCTTGAAATAGTCTCTGTTCACCAAATCATGCACCTCCGCTAGGATGGACTCGTTCGACCGCGAGGCGATCTGCTTGCCCTGGTGCGCGGCGATGGCGCAGAAACTGCACCCGCCGAAACACCCGCGGTGGATGGTGACGGAGTTCTTGATCATCTCAAACGCCGGAATTGCTCCGCGCTTCAGATACTTGGGGTGCGGCGCGTTCATCATCCGGTCGAAGAGCGCGAAACTGTCCATCTCGACCTCTGTGGCCACAGGGTAGGGGGGCTGCACCACCAAATAGCGGTCACCATACGGCTGTATCAACATCCGCTGCTCCCGCTTGTTGGATTCCGTCTCGAATTTCACGAAATTCTCCCCGTATTTGCGCTTGTCCTTCAATTCCGCCTGATACGAATGCAATAAAATGGGATTCTGCTCGGTATATTGGTCAATTTGAGGGTCAAAATAGGCAATTTGCCTGCACTCGTGTAGATGCCCGCGCCAGTCGAGTTTGCGAAACAGCTCCGCCAACGCCACAATGGGTCGCTCGCCCATGCCATACACTAAAACATCGGCCTGGCTGTCTTGCAAAATCGTGGGCATCAGCTTGTTGCTCCAATAGTCGTAATGCGACAGGCGGCGCATGGAAGCCTCAATACCGCCGATGACGATGGGCACATCCGGGTATATCTTGCGCAGGATTTGCGAATAAACCGTAGTGGCGTAGTCGGGACGGAAGCCCGCCACGCCTCCGGCGGTGTACGCGTCGTCACTGCGCAGCCGCTTGTTAGCCGTGTAGTGGTTCACCATGGAGTCCATGTTACCGGAGGTAACCCCGAAAAACAGCCGCGGCTTACCCAATTTCTTGAAGTCGCGCAGGTCGTCCTGCCAGTTAGGCTGCGGCAGGATGGCCACCCGCAAGCCCTCACGCTCGAGCACACGCCCGATCACTGCCGCTGCAAACGAGGGATGATCTACATACGCGTCACCGCTCACGAGGATGACATCCACGTAATCCCACCCCAGATAATCCAGTTCCTTTTTGGTGATCGGTAAAAAATGTTTGCTTGCGGACATAGTGCGCAAAGGTACAAAAAAATGTAGAGACGCGCCATGGCACGTCTCTACAAATAATATTTATCGGAATTCATTATTCAATGGACCATTCGGCACCGTCCTTGGTGTCCTTTACGGCAATGCCGGCGGCCTTCAGGTCGTCGCGGATCTTGTCGGAAATGGCCCAATTCTTGTTCGCTTTCGCATCCTGACGGATAGCCAAAACCAGATCCATCACCTTGTTCATAGCCTCGCTGTACTTGTCGGCCACATTGGCGGTTTCCGGCTTCATGCCCAGGATTTCGAAGAAGAAGATGCGGTAGTACTTTTTCAGCGTCTCGATGTCTTCGGCGGTCAGGGTGGCATGGCCGTCCTTCACGGCGTTGATGATGCGGGAGGCTTCGAAGAGCTCGGCGATGACCTTCGGACTGTTGAAGTCGTCGTTCATCGCTTCGTAGCAACGCTCCACCCATTCGTCGATCTTCTCGGTGGATTGTGCTCCGGCTTTCAGCTTGTCCAGATGGCGCTCGGCAGCGTACAGCTTCTCCATGCCCTTTTCGGCCGACTGCAGCGCTTCATTGCTGAAATCGACAGTGCCTCTGTAATGGGCCTGCAGCACGAAGAAACGGATGGTCATGGGCGAGTAGGCCTGCGTGAGCATCTCGTGCTTGCCCGTGAAGAACTCGTTGAGCGTGATGAAGTTGCCTAACGATTTGCCCATCTTCTGGCCGTTGATGGTGATCATGTTGTTGTGCATCCAGTATTTGACGGAACTCTTGCCGTTGGCCACGGTGCTCTGGCATACCTCCGACTCGTGGTGCGGGAACAGGAGGTCCATACCGCCGCCGTGGATGTCGAATTGCTCGCCCAAATACTTGGTACTCATAGCGGTACACTCAATGTGCCAGCCCGGGAAACCTTGACTCCAGGGCGAGTTCCAGCGCATAATGTGCTCCGGGGCAGCCTTCTTCCACAACGCGAAGTCGGCGGGATTGCGCTTCTCGCTCTGGCCGTCCAGTTCGCGCGTATTGGCCATCAGCTCGCTCAGCACGCGGCCCGACAGTTTGCCGTAGCCGAAATCCTTGTCGAACTTCTCCACATCGAAATAAACAGAACCTTCCGACTCGTAGGCGTAGCCCTTTTCCAGAATTTTCTGCACCATCTCGATTTGCTCGATGATGTGGCCGGATGCGCGCGGCTCGATGGACGGGCCTTTCACATTGAGGGCGTCCATGGCCTTGTGGTAGCTATCCATGTAGTATTGCGCCACTTCCATCGGTTCCAGCTGTTCCAGACGGGCCTTCTTGGCGATCTTGTCCTCGCCTTCGTCGGCGTCGTGCTCCAGATGGCCCACATCGGTGATGTTGCGCACATAGCGCACCTTGTAGCCGATGTGCGTGAGATAGCGGAACACGAGGTCGAAGGTCACCGCCGGGCGGGCATGACCCAGGTGGGGTTCGCCATAGACGGTTGGACCGCACACATACAAGCCCACATGGTCGGGAACGATCGGGGTAAGCAGTTCTTTTCTCTTGGATAACGTGTTGAATAATAAAACTTTGCCTTTGTTGTCGGTAGGAGTCATATTCGTGTTGTTTTATTTCTATAATCAGGGTGCAAAGGTAGGGAAAATTTGGCCTATGCAAACAGCTTCTCAATCTGCTCCTCGTACTTCTTCAGCAGCACGTTGCGCTTGAGCTTGAGGGTAGGGGTGAGCTCGCCGGTTTGGATGGACCATTCGTAGCCGATCAGGATGAAACGCTTGATCTTCTCGGTCTCTCCGAACTGTGTATTGTAGTAGTCAATAATCTTCTTGAACTTCTTGATCACTTCAGGATGCTGCACCATCTCTTCGTTGGTGGTATAAGGGATGTCCTTGTTCTGGCACCAAGAACGCAAGTCAGCGAAGTTGGGCACGATAAGGGCGGCGGCAAATTGCTTGTTTTCGCCCACCACCATGATGTTATCTACCAGAGAGTCTTCGGAGACTTTGTTCTCTAATATGGTGGGAACCACATATTTGCCGAAGGCGGTCTTGAACATCTCCTTCTTTCTTCCGGTAATCTTGAGTCTTCCTTCAGGCGTGAGTTTGCCGAGATCGCCGGTGTGCAACCAGCCATCTTTGTCGATGGCTTCGGCGGTCAGGTCGGGAGCCTTGTAGTATCCCTTCATCACATGATTGCCGCGGGCGAGTATCTCGCCGTCTTCCGCAATGCGCACCTGCGTGCCCGGAAGCACGTGTCCGGCTGTGCCGAACTCCAGTCCGCCCTTGAAGAAGTCGCTAACGGCGATAACAGGGGAGGACTCCGTAGTACCGTAGCCTTCCACCACGCGCACGCCCATGGCCCAGAACACCTTGGAAATCATGGGCTGGATGGCAGCGCCGCCCGTGACGATCACGTCCAAGTTGCCGCCCAACGCCTTGTACCATTGGTTGAGCACCAGTTTGCGAGCCAGCTTCAGCTTTCTGTAATAGGATTTGCTCTTGTTAAAGTCAAAATCCAAAGCAATATCATTGGCCCAGAAGAAAATCTTGCGCTTGGCACCGCTCAATTTTCGTCCCTTGGCCAATATTTTATCATAAACTTTCTCCAAAAGTCGCGGCACCGTGGTGAAAATGTCGGGTTGCACCTCGACCATCTCTTCCTGTATTTTGGCCAGGTTTTCGTTGTAATAAATGGGCATTCCCAAGTATTGCCACGTGTAGTTCATCATGCGCTCATATACGTGACACAACGGCAGATAACTCAAAATCCGGTTGTTGTTTTTCACTGGAATGATGGGGAGTACACCATAAATATTGGTGAGGAAATTGCGGTGTGTGAGCATCACGCCCTTCGGGTTGCCGGTGGTTCCGGAGGTATAGACGATGGAGACCACGTCGTCGGGTAGGATGCTGTCTTTGATTTGCTGGAGATATTCCGGACTCGGGTTGGCGCGTCCGATCTCAATCAATTCATTCAAGTGTCTGTAACCGCGCAGGTTGCGGAAGGTATAGACCTTGTCGGTCAGCGAGGGAATGCCCTCGATGATATTATTGATCTTGCGCAGAAGCTCCCAACCGGACACGAAGATGAGCTTCACATCCGCATGGTTGAGGATGTAGCGGTAGTCGGCCTCGCTGATGGTAGGGTAGATAGCCACGTGAATGGCTCCGATCTGCATGATGGCCATGTCCAGGAAGTTCCATTCCGGGCGGTTGGGCGTGATGGTGGCGATACAGTCGCCTTTCTTGATGCCTAACTGCATCAGGCCGTAGGATATGCTGTTGACCTTGTCCACATAGTCCTTGGTGCTGTGCTTGATCCAGATTCCGTTCTCTTTGCCGCAAAGGGCATCTTCCTTGGGAAACTCCTTCAAGTCTCGCTCAAGTATGTCAAATAGTCGGGTTACTTCCATTTTGCCAATGAATTTGGGCTGCAAAAATACATTTTTCTTTAAATGGTATATCTTACATTTACCATCAGCTGGGAGAGCATGTTCTTGGCACGCAGCAACTGTATTTTCACATTGGATAGGGTAAGATTGAGTCTTTCTGCAATTTCTTCGTAGGACAGCTCCTCGTAATAGCGAAGTTCCACCACCTTGCGGTACTTGTCGGGCAGCTGGCTGACAGCGCAGCGAAGCATCTCCACGCGCTGCTTGTCCATGATGTGTTCCTCTGGCGTGGGCGTCACCTCCGATTGCGAGTGCTCGATGAGATGTTCCTGTTCCATGTTCAGCGACTCGTTGTCCACGCATTGCGGCGAGTTGTTTTTGTGCCGAATGAAATCGATGCTGTTGTTGACGGCGATGCGGAACAGCCAGGTGGAGAAGGCGTATTGCGGGGAGTATTTGTCCAGATATTTGAACGCTTTGCCGAATGTCTCCAACGTCAGATCCTCAGCATCATCACTGTTCTTCACGATCTTCATCAGGATGAAGTAGATGCTGTCGCGATAGAGCTTCATCAGCTCGGCGTAAGCCTTCTGGTCGTTGTGGTCCAGGGCTTGCCGCAGAAGGACATAGTCGCGTTTGGCTTTCTCGGTGGTGCAGGGATTCTCCATTATCTGAATTTATGACGGTAGATTTGGGCTGACATGTAATATAGCGGATTCATGACCGCGAAGAGGATATCGTAAAGCAAGAGGAACGGGATTACCTGCTTTTCATTGAGTTTGCGGGCGGCGAAGCCGTAAACGAGATACTGGCTCAGCACTCTCAGTGCCGCGATGCCGAGCACAATGAACAGGAATATCCGGTTGTGCAGGGTAGCCAGGATGGCAATTGCCAAGGCGGCGTAGAATAGCAGGTTGACAATGGCATAGAGACCAAGCAGGAAACGGTTCTTCATCGTGTTCATGTGGCGGGTGTAGTACAGTCCCATCTTGTGGTTTTTCCAGTAGCTGTAGGGCACTTTGTTGTGCAGGATGGTGAAAGCCTCCTGAGAAAATTCCACTGCTGTGTTTTGCTTATTGGAAGCTCTGGAGACGAAAATGTCCTCTTCTCCGCAGCTGAGATGGTTGTGGGAGGCGAAACCCTGCTGGTCGTAAAACAGCGTTTTGGTGAAGGCGATGTTTTTCAGGTCGCCACGGTAGGTGGAACGGCACATGGCCAACGAGAAGTACTGAATGGCGTTATGCAGGTTGTCGAAATGTAATAATCTGTTAAATAGACTATTGCGCTTGTCGTATGAACTGTATCCCAGTACTATCTGCTTCTGTGAAACGAAATTCTCGGCCATCTTTTCCAGCCAATGCGTGGAAGTGGGGGAGCATTCCACATCTGTGAAAAGCAAATGTTCGTAAGTGGCACATCGGATACCCATGGAAAGGGCGAACTTGTTGCCGCGGATGGTGCTCACCGCGCTGTCAAGGTTCACTAACTTGATGTTTTCGTATTGACTCTGGTATTCTTTCACGAGCAGTTCGGAAAGATCGTGCGAGTGGTCGTTGACGATGACAAGCTCAAATTGGGAGTATTGCTGGCTCATGATGCGCGGCAGGAACTTCAGCAAAGAGTTGGCGGCGTCCTTGATCACCACGATAATGGAGACCGGAACCTGCTGCATGGCGACAGCTTTCTTCTTCCTCGAGAAGGAAAACCGCGCATAGAGGACGTAGTAATAGATTAGTTGGAGTAGGGTGATGGAGCCGAAAACAACTAATACTGTGAAAGATAGCTTGTCTTCCAACATAGGTAAATGGTAGGTTAATAATTTCTTGGCAAAAGTATGTTTTTGATGAGATAAAAGATGTATTTTTGCACTCTATTTATCAACAAAATGCAGTTTATAATCAATAAGGAAGACCCTAAGAGTCATGCACGTGCCGGTGTGATCACCACGGCGCACGGAGAGATTGAGACGCCCATATTCATGCCAGTGGGCACATTGGGCACGGTGAAGGCTGTCCACATCAAGGATTTGAAAGAACATATCAAGGCCCAGATCATTTTGGGAAATACATACCATTTGTACCTGCGGCCCGGCTGCGAGGTGCTCCGGAACGCTGGAGGACTGCACAAGTTCAATGGCTGGGATCGGCCCATTCTCACGGATAGTGGCGGTTTCCAGGTCTTCTCGTTGAGCCATCGGCGCAAGATCAACCCCGAGGAGGGCGTGTGGTTCCAGTCGCATATCGACGGCTCGCGACATTTGTTCAGCCCGGAGAACGTCATGGACATCGAGCGCGCCATCGGGGCCGACATCATCATGGCCTTTGATGAATGCATCCCGTATCCCTGTGAGTACAATTATGCCAAGAAGTCGATGGAGACTACCTTCAAGTGGCTGAAACGCTGTGTGAAACGCTTGGAGGAGACGGAACCGTACTACGGCTATGAGCAGACGCTTTTCCCGATTGTGCAGGGCGGCATTTATCACGATTTACGCATCAAATCGGCGGAGTATTGCGACTCTGTGAACCCTGACGGAATCGCCATCGGTGGGGTAGCGGTAGGGGAGCCTGTGGAGCAAATGTACGAAATTGCCGACCTTTGCTGCCAGGTCTTGCCCAAAAATAAGCCCAGATACCTGATGGGGGTGGGTACGCCTGCCAATATCATTGAAAATATCGCATTAGGCGTCGATATGTTCGACTGCGTGATGCCCACGCGCAATGGCCGTAACGGCATGATTTTCACTTGGGACGGCATGTTGAACATGCGCAACGAGAAATGGAAAAACGATTTCACGCCGATAGACGCCGGCAGCGAGCTGTTTGCCGATCGCGAATATACGCGCGCATATCTGCGGCATTTGTACGTTTCTGATGAAATTCTCGGCCCGATGATCGGCAGCATCCACAATCTGCATTTCTATCTGGATCTCGTACAGACCGCCAGGAAGAAAATTCTCGAAGGGACGTTCGCAACCTGGAAAAACGAGATTCTCCCGAAGATATCACGTCGTTTATAAATCGATTATTGGAGTAAGGAGTAAAAGAGTATTGTTTTCTTCTTAAATCTACATTTCTCAATAAGCTAATTACAAGAGAAATATTTGTCCGATAATTTGTATTATGTTAAATAGAAATATTTGGACATGAAAAAAGGGCGTTTTGGTGCGCCCTATTGATCGATTATAGATTAGAGATTATAGATTAGAGGAAAAATCATTAAACAAAATGCTCTAAACTCTCAACTCTAAACTTTATTCATTATTCCGAATCTCGGTTTTCCACTTCTTCGTAAGACTTCTCAATTTCAGTCCTATAACGCCGAAAATGGCTTCTCTGAAGATTCCGCCGCTCATCTTGGATGTTCCCATCGTGCGGTCGCGGAAAATGATCGGCACTTCCACAATCTTGAAACCAAGCTTATAAGCGATGAACTTCATCTCAATCTGGAATCCGTAGCCCACATGCTTGATAGCATCGAAATTGATGGCCTTCAAGACATTGGCACGGTAACATTTGAAACCTGCAGTCGTATCGTGCACAGGAATGCCCAAAACCGTGCGCACGTACATAGAGCCGAAATAGGACATCATCAAACGTCCTAACGGCCAGTTCACTACGCTGATGCCCTGACAGTAACGTGAACCGATGGCCACATCAGCATTCTGTTCCACGCAGGCATCGTATAAACGCTGTAAGTCGTGCGGGTCGTGCGAGAAATCGGCGTCACATTCGAACATGAAGTCATATTCGCGGGCCAAGCCCCAACGGAAACCATGAATATATGCGGTTCCCAGTCCGAGTTTGCCGCTACGCTCCTCAATGAACAGCTTGCCATCAAATTCAGGCATCAGGCTCTTCACAATGTCTGCCGTGCCGTCTGGACTGCCGTCGTCAATTACTAATATATGTACGTCAATCAATCCGAAAATGGTCCGGATGATATTCTCGATATTTTCCTTCTCTTTATAGGTTGGAATGATTACAAGTCTCTTATCCATAGTGATTTAAATTATTTCGTTAAGATGATATATACGGGCAAATGGTCGCTGTATCCGCCTTGATACACGCCGCCGGCAAACATTCTGTACGGATATCCTGTATAAGAACCTGATTTGGTGAACAGATAGTCTTTTCTGAATACGTGTGCCGACTGGTATTTATAACCTCTGGCCGGATAAACTAAGCCACCGGAAATGACGATGTTGTCCAGCATCTCCCAGGAATCCCTGTAGGCATACGAACCGATACCGTCGCGGTACATTTTCCACATAGGATTGAAAAGTTCATTGGGCTGCAGGTTTTTGGTATTCGTCTTTGTACCTAAACACTCCATGATAGCCTTGGAATTGGGCGTGTCGTTCAAGTCGCCCATGAGGATGAACTTGGCACCGGGATGCTTGGCAAAAATGTTGGTGGCAATGTCGTGCGACAGGTTGCCGGCAGCCAGACGTCCGGGAAGACTGCGCTTTTCACCACCGGATTTTGATGGCCAGTGATTCACCAAAATATATAAGGTATCCGTATTGTCCAGGATGCCGGTCATCAGCCATTGGTCGCGGGAAATGAACTCTGGTTGGTTGGGCACAACGAGCGGAAATGCTGCAGTATCAATGATGCGTAGTCTTTTAGGATTATACAGAAATGACACATCCACGCCACGTCTGTCGGGTGATTCGTGGTGGCAAACCTTCAAGCCGTAAGATTTCAGGCGCTCGGTGGCAACCAAATCCAGCAATACCTGCTCGTTTTCCACTTCGGAAACGCCCAGCACGACCAGTCCGCCGTCCATCTTGGCCATGTCGGAAATCACCTGCGACAATCTGTCAAGTTTGTGCAGATAGCGTTCTGAAGTCCACTGATAATCGCCCTGCGGCAGGAATTGCTCGTCGTTTTTATTGGGATCGTTGATTGTATCAAACAGATTCTCAAGGTTATAGAATCCGATAATGGCCTTATTCGGAGTTGTTTGAGCACTTATTGAGAACCCGAAACAGATCAAAAACAGACTTACAAGAAAGGTTATTCTTTTCATTTGCAGAGAATTTAGGTGCAAAGATACAAAAAATTATTTCAAAAACTTATTCCGTACCAATTCGGCTATCTGCACGGCGTTTGTGGCGGCGCCCTTGCGCAGATTGTCGCCTACCACCCACAAGTTCAGTGTGTTAGGTTGCGAGAAGTCGCGGCGGATGCGGCCCACGAACACTTCATCCTTGTCTTTTGCCCATATCGGCATGGGGTAAATGTTATTCGCCGGATCATCTTGCACGACCAAGCCTGGCATATTACGCAGAAGCTCGAAAACTTCCTGGAGGTCGAAATCTTCTTTAAACTCCACGTTTACCGCCTCGGAATGTCCGCCCGTCACGGGCACGCGCGCCACAGTGGCAGTTACTTGTATGTTGTTGTCTCTTAAAATCTTGCGCGTCTCATTCACCAATTTTATTTCCTCGGTGGTGTATCCGTTTTCTTCAAACGTGCCGCCGTGCGGAAACAGGTTCATGTCTATCTGATAGGGGTACGCTTTCTCGCAGCTCTCCCCTGCCCTCTCTTTCATCAGCTGGTTCACGGCCTTCATACCCGTGCCGGTCACTGACTGGTAGGTGGAGATGACGAGGCGTTTGATGCCGTAGCGTTTGTGCAAAGGGCACAGCGCCATCACCATCTGTATCGTAGAACAATTGGGGTTTGCTATAATCTTGTCAGTGGGTTTGATCACATCGCCGTTGATCTCGGGTACCACCAATGGGATATTGGGGTCGCTGCGCCAAGCAGACGAATTGTCGATCACGACTGTGCCCTTGGCGGCAAACAGTGGGGCGTATTGCAGCGATGGACCGCTGCCAGCGGAAAATATGGCAATGTCGGGCGCTGCCGCAATGGCGTCTTCCACCGAAACCATTCTATAAGTTCTGCCCGCAAAGTCAATCTCTCTTCCAATGGAACGTGTGGATGCCGCAGGAATGAAATCGTACTGGCCAAAACCTTTTTCTTCCAATACTTTACGCATGACGCCACCTACTAATCCCGTGGCTCCGACTAATGCAATTTTCATGATGTGTACAATTTTGAAAAAAAAATATCGGTTAATGATTTTTGAGTTGCAAATGTAGTATTTTTGCAGCAAACAAAACTAACCTACAATGAAAAACAAATTATTTTTGGGCACAGCCCTTCTACTCTATTTCATGTTTTCCGTTAAACATGCTGAATGTCAATCTGATACATTAAATAGATACGACATTGTCATCCACGAAATCATGGCCGATCCTACTCCAGAAGTGGGACTGCCGGCTGCGGAGTATGTGGAATTGCTCAACCGAACGTCACACCGCTGCCGGCTGGAAGGCTGGAAACTCAAGATTGGCAACACAATGAAACAGTTGCCAGTGATGGAGCTGGACAGCTGCGGGTACATGGTGATTGTGGCCAGCAAATTCGAAGATGAAATGTCCGCATTTACCGCTGAAATCGCGACATTGTCTTCATTGTCGCTGACGGATGCAGGGCAGAAGCTCCTCCTGTACAACGCCTCTGGCGATGTGGTTCATGCGGTATCGTACAAAAAACAGTGGCATTCTGAACCTATCAAGCGGGAGGGCGGCTGGTCGCTGGAGATGTTGGACAGCTCACAGCCGTGGCACGGCGCGGACAACTGGAATTCCTCCACTTCGCTATTAGGGGGAACCCCAGGCGCACCCAATGCGGCCCACACATCTCTTTCAGAAGACGAGCTGCCTGTTATTGAGCGTGTTACGATGTTGGACAGTCATACTGTGAGGCTCTTTTTCTCGACCCCTGTCTGTCCGCAACTACCCCTGTCCCCCACTCTTTTTACCATCACACCGGACATCGCCATTGACTCTGTTCGTGAAGTGCCTCCCTATTTCCGTGCTTTGGACTTGACATTGGCCTCTGTGCCCAGACGCGGGCGATTGTACACACTCGAGCTGGCAGGGGAACTTTGCGATTGTGCGCGCCACGCGATGCCACAAGGTAGCAGTATTGTGTTCGGCTTATCCGATAAACCGGAACAAGGCGATCTTGTCATTAATGAAATATTATCTCATCCATTTGAAGGAGCTGATGCTGACTTCATCGAACTCTTTAATAAATCTTCACATATCATTGATTTAAAAGATATTAAAATTGGCTCTGGCGGTGATTCTATACCGCAAAAGGCCGTGACTGCCTTGTCTGAGGGTTTGCAGTTGTTGCCCGGTCAGTATTGTGCGCTGTGCAAGAACAAGTCATTGACGCTGACACAGTACGATCCGCTTAATCCGTTGGCGTTGGTGGATTGCGATTCGCTGCCCTCTTACAACAATGGCGAGGGAGTGGTTTACCTGACAAATAAATCCCTACAACAAATAGATAGACTGCACTATACAGAAGATATGCACTATCCGAAATTGATTACTACTGAAGGCGTGAGTTTGGAGCGGCTTTCTGCGGAGCGTCCCACACAGGACCCCAACAACTGGTGCTCCGCCGCTGCTACTGTCGGATTTGCTACGCCTGGCTATGCAAACTCACAACAAGGGCAGCCGGATACGGACGAGCAATTGTCCATACAACCGGAGGTCATCTCGCCCAACAATGACGGATTTCAGGATTTTGCAGAGATAAGTCTGCTCTTTGACGAGCCGGAAAACCGCGTTTCGGTGCAGATTTTCAACCATCAGGGGCATATCGTAAGGCATTTGGCCAACAATGAACTATGTGGCACGGAGGCTCTGTTCCGCTGGGATGGCTTGGACGACAAGGGAAACAGGCTTCCCAGTGGCATGTATGTGGTACAGATACAATATTGGAATATGGACGGGCATTCGAAAAGATACCGAAAAGTGGTATCGATTGCCGGCTGGTAACCGATTATTTCCCGCCGAAATCGTCGTAATGAATCATATCGGAAGGCACACCGAGTGAGTCGAGCATCTTGAGCATGGCCTGCAACATCAAAGGTGGTCCGCAGATGTAGTATTCGATGTCTTCAGGATTGGGATGATTCTTGAGATAGTTTTCAAAAATAACCTCGTGGATAAATCCAGTATAGCCAGTCCAATTGTCATTGGGCTGTGGGTCAGAAAGTGCGATATGGAAAGAAAAATTGTCGTGCTCCGTTGCCAGTTGCTCGAACTCATCTTGATAAAACAGTTCTTTGCGCGAGCGTCCGCCGTACCAGAACGTGGTTTTCCGTTGGGTGTGCTTGTTTTTGAACTGGTCGAAGATGTGCGAGCGCATGGGAGCCATGCCGGCGCCGCCACCAATGAACATCATCTCACGATCGGTATCCTGCACGAAGAAATCGCCGTACGGACCCGAAACGGTCACCTTATCACCTGGTTTGAGGCTGAAAATGTAAGAAGAGGACACTCCAGGGTTCACTTTCTCCATCTTTCGGGTTTTGCGATTGATTGGCGGAATGGCAATGCGCACATTCAGCATCACGATGTTGTTCTCTGCAGGGTGGTTGGCCATGGAGTATGCGCGAACGGTGTCGGCAGGATTGCGCATCTTGAGGTTGAACAATCCCATCTTCTCCCAGTCGCCGCGGAATGGCTCATCTACCTCAATGTCAGCATATTGAACCACGCAACGCGGAATATCGATCTGTATATAGCCGCCGGATTTGAAGTTCATGCTCTCCCTTTCCGGCAACTTGAGTACCAACTCTTTGATGAAGGTGGCGACATTATGGTTGGAGACCACGGTGCAGGTCCACTTCTTGATGCCGAAGAACTCTTTGGGGATCTCAATTTGCATGTCCTCACGCACCTTCACTTGGCAGAAGAGGCGGTAGTTTTCAGTGGCCATCTTGCGGGAGATGTGAGCCAGTTCGGTGGGCAGAATCTCACCGCCGCCGGCCAGCACTTTGCCCTTGCAGGTGCCGCACGAGCCGCCGCCACCGCACGCGGAGGGGACAAACACCTGCTCGTCGGCCAGCGCCTGCAATAGCGTGCACCCGCGCTCGTGCTCAATCTCCTTCTCCCCGTTGATGGTAATCTTGACCTTCCCCTCTGGAACCAGTTTCCGGCGCACAAATAGCAACAAAGCCACCACCAGCCAGATGATGGCCAGAAAGATGAGAATTGCCGCTATTGTAGTCTTAAGTATCATTGAATAAATCGATTAAATTCCTAAAAATGCCATAAATCCCAATCCCATCAGTCCAGTGATAATGTATGCAATCCCGTTTCCACGTAGTGGTTCCGGAATGTTGGAGTATTTCAACCGTTCGCGTATGGCCGCCATGGCCGTGATGGCTAACAGCCAACCCAGTCCAGAGCCGATGGCATACGCGAAACTGTGTGCCACCGTCGGAAAATTGCGTTCCTGCATGAACAACGAACCGCCCAAAATGGCGCAGTTCACTGCAATCAGGGGCAGGAAAATGCCCAATGCCATGTACAATGCCGGCATATAACGCTCTATCACCATCTCCAATAACTGCACCATGCCCGCAATCACTGCGATGAAGATGATTAGACTTAGGAACGAGAGATCCACCTGCGCAAAACTGCTGCCCAGCCATGACAATGCACCGGGTTGCAGCAAATATTTGTCAATGAGATAGTTCACCGGCACCGTGATGGCCAATACAAAACATACCGCCAAACCCAATCCGCCCGCTGTTTTCACACTCTTGGATACCGCCAAATAGGAGCACATGCCTAAGAAATAGGCGAACACCATATTGTCGATGAAAACCGAACGGATGAATATGTTGAAGAGGTCGGACATTGTTAGATTAGAGATTAGAGATTAGAGATGTTTTTTATTATTGGTATTTTGCCTTATATAAACTGAGTACTGTTCCATAATCACTAACTATTAACTATCATCTATTATCTATTGTCTATCAACTTTTTTCCCTCTAATCCAAATCATCACGCCCACGAGAATCAGTGCCATGGGCGGGAGAATCATGAGGCCGTTGTTTAGATAGCCGGCATGGTAGAAGGCATTGGGTACAACTTGGTGGTTCCAGAGCGTACCGGAGCCGAGCAGTTCGCGGAAGAAGGCCACGATGATCAAAACCATACCATAGCCGAGCCCGTTCATCACGCCATCCATAAAAGAGGGCCAGGGTTTGTGCGACAGGGCAAATGCCTCCAGTCGGCCCATGATGATGCAGTTGGTGATGATGAGCCCCACAAATACCGACAGCATCTTGCTGATTTCGTAGAAATAGGCCTGCAACAGCAAATCGACCAGCACCACCCAGAACGAGACAATCAGCAATTGCACGATTATGCGGATTCTTGGCGGTATCGTATTGCGTATCAATGATATGATGAGATTCGAGAAAGCGCAGACCACCGTCACTGAAAGTGCCATGACCACGGCAGGCTTCAGCTGCGCGGTAACGGCCAACGCCGAGCAAACACCTAATGTCTGCACCAGAATCGGATTATCCTTGCTTAACGGTCCCAGATATTTCTTCATTTCTCAAATTTCAATTCTCAATTCTCAATTCTCAATTCCTTCATCATATTATCCACCCCTCTGGATGTTATCGTCGCTCCCGAAATGGCATCCACGCGGTTCTCCTCGCGGATATCTCCCTCCTGCCCTTTCTTCACCACCCGAACGGAGGTAAAAGCACCATTTTGATTGTATAATTTCTTGCCAATGAATGCATTGGCGAATTCATCATCCGTAATTTTTGCACCCAGACCGGGTGTTTCCGACTTGTGTGCGAAAGACACGCCCTTGATGGCGGTATGGTCCTCCGATAGCACTACATAGCCCCAGATGGGGCCCCAGAGCCCTTTGCCCTGCACGCGCACCACAATGCCAGGATTGCCGTCAGCGCAACGGATGCGATATTGCTCGCTCGCCTTGTCTCCTTTCTCAGGTTCAGCAATTTCCTGGAAAAAAGAGACGGTGTTTTTCTTGGGCACATACTTATAACCAGCCGCTTTCAAGATCTGCTGGTATTTTTCACGGGTCACATTAGCCTCCCTTTTCGATTTCAGACCGATGGAAACCGAAGCGAGCACTACGCAGATGAGGAGCACCAGCGCACTGACATAAAGAAATATGTATGTGTTACTGAATTTTCTCATCGGGCTTGGTTTTGTTGTAGAATATGCTTTTGGCGTTTGCGGATATGGGCTTGTACCACGCAGTAGTCAATGAGCGGAGCGAATATGTTCATCAGCAGGATGGCGAGCATCATGCCTTCGGGATAGCCTTTGTTGAGGGTACGGATGAGGATGGCCAGCACACCGATGAGCAAGCCGTAGATGTATTTGCCGGTTTGCGTGTGTGCGGCGGTCACAGGGTCGGTGGCCATGAAGACCGCGCCGAAGAGGAAACCGCCCATAAGCAACTGCTGGTAGCCTGCGACGGGACACAATCCTGATATACGGCAGATAAGCGCCGTTGCGTACCCGCCCACGAGCACGGAGAGCATGATGCGCCAGTCGGCCACCTGCGTGAAAAGAAGGATGGCTGCGCCGAGTAGAATGGCAATCTTGCAGGTTTCCCCGATACATCCCGGGATGGTGCCCACAAACAAATCCCAAGTGGAGGGCATTGCCTCGGTGTGTCCGTTCATCACGAGGGCCAATGGTGTGGCGCCTGAAACTGCGTCCGGGGCATTGGAAATCCACACTTTGTCACCGGAGATGACGGAAGGATAAGCGAAGAAAACGAAGGCGCGGGCCAGCAGCGCAGGGTTCAGGAAGTTGTAGCCGGTTCCGCCGAACACCTCTTTGCCGAAGAGCACGGCGAATGCGGTGGCTACGGCCACAATCCAAAGCGGCACATCGGGCGGCATGATCATCGGGATGATGAAGCCGGTCACGAAGAAGCCTTCAGCCACCTCCTCTTTTCGGATCTGCGCGAAAAGCACTTCCACTGCCAGGCCGCTGGCGTAGGTCACAATGACCAGCGGCAGCCATTTCAGGAAACCATACCATAGGCAGGGCCACAGGGCCGTGGCGCTGCTGGTGGCGAGAAAATGCTGGTAGCCCACATTCCACCAGCCGAACAGCAGTGCGGGACACAGGGCAATCATCACGGTGATCATAATGCGCTTCATGTCCACGGCATCGCGGATATGGCTGCCCTGGCCGGTCACGGTGGCCGGCGTGCGCAGGAACGTGTCCATGGCGTCAAGCAGTGCGTTGAATTTCTTGGGCATCAGCGTTTTTTCAAAGGCGCAAAGATACGCATAATTCCGTTAGCTGCAGTTGTTGTAACCATTTGCTTTTGTAGTTATCCTGCTTTCAGCAGATTCTTGCTCCAGTTATCGTTACACCGTTCCGCGGTGAGCAAGGTTGAGAGCTTCGTAGCAAGAGAGTCCTGCACCGCGGCGTGATCCACCGCACAGTCTCGCCCCACACGGCTACGCCGTATGGGGTTGCTGAAAAGGATGGTCTCTTCGAGACCTATTAGTGCAATAAAGTTATTTGCCACAAGCAAAACTATACAAGTAAATGTTGGAATTACTTACACAACGTAAATGGCATAGTGTGATTCTGTGCACTGAAATTTGTCCAGAAGGGACATTCCCTTTCGGGCTACCCCACACTTCCGTGTGGGGAGATAGAGGATGTGGGGTGAGCCAATCGCGGCGCGGGACTCGTATGCTGCAGGGTAAAGGACTTGCTCGCCGCGAAAGTGTGTCGTTGGAATAAGTGAAAACTGAAAAACTTTTTGTATTTTCGCGATGTATTATCACTTTATTTATATGAACCCCTACAACGTCAAAATCACCGCTGTAAGAAAAGTGCAGCACACCGACCTTTCTGCCATGTACGAGAACCCTATCGAGCACGCGTGCGAGGTTCGCGAGGGCGACAGCTGGATATCTGTGGGTGGAAAGAAACCCGAAGGGCTCTGCGACAGCGCATGGGAATCGATGCGATGGTTTGTGGAGGAACTGGCCGCCGGGCGCGGCAACTTCTTCGACGGCTGGATGAAGAACCCCTACTCCGCCATGATCAGCTGCAACGACGGCTTCCGGCCCGTAAGCTTTTTGCTGGAAAGAATAGCGTAGTTTTTCATTTTGCTTGATATTGCATTTCTTTGTCCATTCGGTCAAGACTCAACTTCACAAATTCCAGTATCAGAGCGTACTCCTCATCATAGTTGGCGGCATCGTAGTAATCTTTGCTGTCAATAGGCCATAACCGTGTGTTTTCCTCCAAACCCAAACGGACATACGGGTCGTTCTCCTGCATCATTCGTTCTATGTTCTCGTAGGAGAAGATGCCAGATTGACGAAGCTCCGCATACCTTTTCTGCAGTTTCTCCATATATTCCGGCGACTTCATCATTCGGTCAATCAGAATGTTCCGGCGGATGTTCGGCAAATGCTCCAGCATGTTCTTCTCGTTGTCGCCGTCTCTTCCTAAACTGTGATCGCAGTCCCAAAGCGCGATCCGGAACGGTGTCTGGGCGTTCTTCTTGTACAGATAGAAGTTCTTGAGCACACCGTCGCCACTGTTCGTGAAGAGTATGAACAGATGCCAGTCGATGAGATTCGACAGGTCTATCCATTCTCCGATGTTGGCGTAAAATTCTGCATCTGAGGTGTTTAATATGAAATTCCTGAAATCCGTGATGATGGCATCGCGGTGTCCCTTGTCATAGTCAGGATAAGTCTGTCCGTGAGGGTTTTCCACTTGAGATCCAGGTTTCGCGATTTTCTTGTCTGAATAGAAGAGTTTCGGCTCTTTGAAGATAACCGCGCCGGGATCATTCTTGTCAACCTTGAGAACTTTCCTGTTGAGGCGCTGCGTAACTACATACAAGCCTTGTGGTTGGTCATTTTCGCGCACAAGCGCGTAGGCGCATTTTGGTGCCAGGTCATTCTCGCCCATCATGTTGAACAAGTCGTAGCAGAGTTTGTGGCGCATGAAGGTCTTGTCGATGTAGCTGGCGTTCAGAATCCAGCTTTTGTTGGCCGGAAGTCCGCAAAGTGATTGCTTCGCATCAAATTTCAACGCGTAGGAATGTTTGTAATACTTGGATGAAACGCCGCCCCTGAATTTGATTTTGCCATCGTATATGATGGAATCGCCATCCGCAACGACGGAAACGGAGCACGTAATACGATTGTCCCAGGGTATGATGGTGTCCGTGGTCAGATAAATGACGGGCAGTTGCAAGGCAGGCTGGACAGGCTTGGCCTGGCGGCACGACACAGAAAAGAGAATCAGTGCCATGATCGCCATACAAAAAGTCCAGTAATTGTTGTGCTTCATTTTGATGTTATTAGCCGTTAGCCTCTTATCAATAATCTTCTAATCTCTCAACTCTCTCATCGCCTCCTCCACAATCTTCTGGCATTCGGTTTTGGAGGGGCAAACAACCTCGCACAGGGCGAAATCTTCGGGATCCACCTCGTAAATGCCAAGGGCCTCCATCTGCTCGATGTCCTTGATGGCGCAGGCTTTCAGGAGCTGCAGCGGCAGCAGTTCAAAGGGGAACACTTTTTCATAGACATCCGTCATCATGAAGGTGCGGCGGCCACCATGCAGGGAGGTGTTGAATGGATAGGTCCGCTTGGGGGAGAGCCATGACAGGAATGTGTGTGAAAGGCTCCATTTCTTGAATCCCGGCAGCAGCCAACCCAGAACCTCACGTTGACCACCCTCTTCTATCGCCGTTATCTGACGGTCGTAAAAACGCACGGAAGGCCATTCGTCCAAGGTTTTGCCGGTCAGAACATTGCCGGAAATAATGCGCACATTCTTCTGTAGAGACGGATGGTCGTCCGTCTCACGGCCGTGCGTCTCTACGGATTCATTAATCAATATTGATAGGTCTGCACCGTAAGGCATGCGCACATAACGAGGATTTTGCATACATGGTCCAGTGAGGGCCACCGTGCGCTCGAAACCAAGTTCGTGGCGGCTGAAGAAACGGCCGATGGCAGCCACGTCCTCAGGGTTGACAAACCAAACCGTCTCGCCCTTTTGGATGGGTGCGATATGGTGGATTTGCGTGCCCACATTGCCGGCGGGATGCGGTCCGCTGAGATAGTGCCTCTCTGCGTCAGACACTGACTCAAACAGCATGTCGTCGGCCCCTTCGCGCAAACACAGGTGCATCGGGGCCTGTGCGAGCGTACGCAACACGCGTGCGCCGGAGCGAAAGTCCTCTTCCCTGCCCTGCAGCATAAACGCATAGTCAGGGGCCAAAGGCGAAGAATCAAAGCAGGATACGAATACTGCTTTGGGTTTTACATCTGGATTCGGAATAGTGGAATACGGCCGCTGGCGCAACATGGGCCACAAGCCATAGTCGCACATCAGATTCATCATACCTTCTGCGTTATCAGGCTCCGAAAAATCAACCTGACGACACAGAGACTCTCCCTCAGCAATCTCAATAACGATGGCTAAGATAACGCGCTTCTCGCCGCGCACTATCTGCCGGACAACGCCATTCACAGGAGAAACTATCCGAATGCGGTCGTCATCCTTGTCGTGAAACAAGGGCGTGCCAATCTCTACTTGGCTGCCTTCCTGAACATCCAGTTTGGGCGTCAGCCATTTGAAATCAGCAGGATGCACATAGCAATACCTGGGCTTGGGCATGTCGGCTACCGTTTTGGCAGCTTCGCCCGACAATTTCAAGTCCAGCCCTTTGGTGATTCTGATGTGCATAATGTTGATTATTAACGAAGTCTGTCGGCAGAGCGCACCAAAGCTTCGTCTTTCTTGATGAAACGATTGGCCAGGTAGAGGCACACTGCTTCTGCAAATACCATCACCAACAAAACGACCTTGTGGGCGAATTGGAATTCATAATCAAGGCCACGAGTGGCGAAGAATTTCTTGAAAATGATGTCGGGGCAGAGCCACAGAATCAGCATCAGCGTGACCAGATAGACAATCATGTTGATGGAGATAATCTGCGTTTGACGGATGCGGTTTTTGTATGAAAACAGTGCAATGAACGACAAGGCTGAGCAAATCACCAAGCAGAGTGCCACGTAATACACACGCACAACTGTATGTCCTTCCGGAATGTTGTATTTCAAAGATACGGAATTGAACAGAAACTGGGCTTCTTCCGTGTTAATGTAGCCAAACGGGATGAACAGCAACACAATAGGAATAATGGCTGCTATCAATAAAAAAATGGATTGGATTCTTTGAATCATGATAATGCTTCTTTTAGGTTAATAATTATCTTCTGTTAATTGAAGCCTCTTTCGCTTGTTTTTTGTCTTTCTTGGTTGCTTTTGGAGATGATTGGAAAGTCTTTGTCAGGGTGATTGGGGACAATCTCATGGGAGCTCTGCCCATGCTGAGATACGGAGTGAATTTAACCTTGACATCGGAGGATGTTCCGTTGCCTTTATCCTGAATATCCTTGATACATTTGATGATGCTGCCCACTTCCCTGTTCTTGATTACGGAGACAAGATCCATCTTGACTGGGATAGGAATTATCACCGTGCTGTTGGCAGGGATGACATACTCCTTGTCGCGGCTGCTTCCCGTGGCGACAGATTTGGAGTTATCGTCCAGGAACAGTTCATAATCGTATCCGATCAGTCGGGCCATGCGGTTGGTTGGATTCTCCGTCTTGACATTCACATCGCAGGTTATGGTGAAGTCGAGATTTTTAAGTGCTTCCATTGCTTTTGCCGCATTGGTAATGGAAAGGTCACTCACACTGCTGACATTGCTGAAGTTAATGCCTGCCCAGGTCACATTTTTTATTCCTGCCATGGCAAATTTGCAATTCATCAGATTGGAAAACTGATAAATGCTGCAGCCGCTGAGGAGCACTATGCAACTCAAAATAATGCTGAAAAGGAGATTCTTTTTCATAGTTTAGAGGATTACTTTTCCATCTTGCAAGACAATTTTCCTGTCCGACAAGGTGGCAAGTTCTTCGTTATGGGTTACTATGATAAATGTTTGATGGAATTGATCGCGCAGGTCGAAGAAGAGCTGATGCAGCTTGCGGGCGTTCTCGGTGTCCAGGTTGCCGGAAGGCTCATCGGCGAGGATAAGCTCGGGGTTGTTCATCAGGGCACGGGCCACGGCCACGCGCTGTTGCTCGCCTCCGGAGAGCTCGTTGGACTTATGCCCCACCCTGTCCTTCAATTTCAGAAAATCGAGAAGCTCTGTAGCTCGCACCATTGCTTCTTTTCGTGACTTGCCGGCAATCATGGCGGGCAAAGCCACATTTTCCGCTGCCGTAAACTCAGGCAACAGATGGTGAAATTGATAGACAAAGCCGATGTGTTGGTTACGGAACTCGGAGAGCTGGTTGTCGGAAAGACTGGTCAGTGTCTTGCCATCCATCACAACATCTCCCCTGTCAGGACGATCCAAGGTGCCCACGATATGCAACAAAGTGGTTTTGCCGGCCCCGGAAGGACCGACAATGGCAACCACTTTGGAATTCTCAATCGTGAGATTGATGTCCTTCAGCACGTGAAGGGAGCCGTAGCTCTTTTCAACATTGCGGATTTCAATCATTATTTTTCAATTTCCTTGGCAAGTCTGGCCGTCAACAATGGCACAACCTTGTTCAAGTCGCACACGATGCCGAGGTCAGCCACGCTGAAAATCGGAGCGAATTTGTCTTTGTTGATAGCGATGATCAGGTCGGACTCTTCCATGCCGGCCAAGTGCTGGATGGCACCGCTGATACCGCAAGCCATGTAGAGGTTCGGACGCACGGTCTTGCCCGTCTGTCCCACCTGGCGGCTGTGGTCAATGACACCGGCATCCACCATGGCACGGGAGGAGGAAACCTCTGCGCCAGGGAGCACGTCGGCCAAAGCCTGCAATTTGTCGAAACCAGCCTTGTTGCCCACGCCACGACCGCCGGAAATCAGAATCTTGGCATCCGTGATGTCCACAGTGCCCTTGTCTTCCTTCACATTCTTGACCAGGCGCACTTTGAACTTGTCACTTTCGAAGACGGGTTTGAAGTCGATAACTTCACCCTTGCGGCTGATGTCGCGGGCCATCTTCTGCATCACGCCCGGACGCACGGTGGACATTTGCGGTCTGTGCTCCGTATTCAAGATGGTAGCCATCAGGTTGCCGCCGAAAGCGGGACGCGTGGAGGCCAGCTGCATGTCCTCGGTGATCTCCAACTTGGTACAGTCGGCGGTCAAACCGGTGTTGAGGCGGCATGCCAGTCTCGGTGCCAAGTCACGGCCAATAGTAGATGCGCCAATCAGCATGATGCTGGGCTTGAACTCCATCACCACTTGGTAGATGGCTTGCGTGTATTGCTCTGTGAGATAGTCTTTCAGCTCCGGAGCGTCCATACAGATCACTTCGTCTGCACCGTATTCGATCAACATTTGGGCTTGGTCCTTGATCTGATAACCAGCCAGCACGGCCACCACCTTCTCGTGAAGGTCGGCGGAGAGCTCGTGAGCCTTACCGAGCAATTCCAAAGCCACGGATTGGATAACGCCGTCGCGTTGCTCCACAAATACATGAATGTTCTTATAATCAGTCTTTTCCATAGTCTTATTAAATTCTCGGTTAAATAATATGTTTCTCTTTCAGTTTCTTGACAATAATCTCGACAGCCTCTTCGGCATCCACTTCGAACACTTCGCCGGGTTGTTTCTGCGGCTTGGTGAATGACTTCTTCACGCGGGTGGGTGATCCGGAAAGTCCCAGACGCTCCACTTCCACATCGAGTTTGTCGGCACCCCACACTTCCACTTCCTTGTCGTAGGCTTCCATGATGCCCTTGACGGTCATGTAGCGCGGCTTGATGGCGGAGGAAAGCACGGTGAGCACGCAAGGCGTTTCCACTTCGAGGATCTGATAGCCCTCTTCGGTCTCTTTGGTCACGGTGCAGAGTTTCTTGCCATCGAACTCAAGGTTGGTGGCGTAGGTAACCTGCGGCAGGTCCAGATGCTGGGCCAAGGACACGGGAGTTTGGGCCGTGTCGCCGTCGATAGCCTGGCGGCCAGCGAGAATGAGGTCGTAGTCGAGAGTTTTGATGGCGCCGGAGAGCGCGTAAGAGGTGGCCAGCGTGTCGGCACCCGCAAACTTGCGGTCAGAGAGCAAAATAGCCCTGTCGGCGCCCATGGCGAAAGCCTCGCGGCAGATGGCGTCGGCTTGCGGCGGACCCATCGTGATGACGGTGACGTGTGCACCGAACTTGTCCTTCAGCTGCAAAGCCATTTCCAAAGCAGATGCATCATCCGGATTCAGAATAGAAGGAACACCGTCGCGGATCAATGTGCCCGTCACCGGGTTGATCTTGATGACATTGGTGTTCGGAACCTGTTTTATTGTTACGATAATATTCATTGTATTCTTTTTTATTGGTTGAGACGCACGGCCGTGCATCTTTACAATTAATTTTATTTGAATAATTTTCCGGCGATGACCATGCGTTGCACTTCGGAGGTGCCTTCATAGATCTCGGTGATCTTGGCGTCGCGCATCATGCGCTCCACTTCGTACTCGCGGGTGTAGCCGTAGCCGCCGTGGAACTGCACGCACTTCGTGGTTGTCTCCATGGCGGTTTCAGCGCAATACAACTTGGCCATGGCAGCGTCCACGGAATACGGAAGGTGCATATCTTTCTTCCATGCAGCCTGGCGTACGAGCAGACGGGCGGCCTGGATCTTGGTTTCGAGGTTGGCCATCTGGAATTGCGTGTTCTGGAACTGAGCCAATGTCTTGCCGAACTGTTTTCTCTCTTTCGTGTATTTCACCGTAGCATCAAGTGCGCCCTGGGCGATGCCGAGAGCTTGGGAAGCGATACCGATACGGCCGCCGTCCAGCGTCATCATGGCAATCTTGAAGCCCTTGCCGAGTTCGCCGAGCAGGTTGGCCTTCGGGATGCGGCAATTTTCAAAGATCAGCTCGCAGGTGGCGGAGCCGCGAATACCCATCTTCTTCTCCTTCTTGCCGATGGAGAAACCGGGAGTGCCCTTCTCCACGATGAATGCGGAGATGCCCTTAGTGCCGAGCGACTTGTCGGTCATGGCCATGATCACATACACATGGGCGTAACCGGCGTTGGTGATGAATATCTTGCTGCCGTTGAGCACCCACTCCTCACCGTCCAACACGGCTGTGGTCTGCTGCATGGCGGCGTCGGTGCCGGCGTTGGGCTCGGTAAGACCGAATGCGCCAATCCACTCGCCGGAAGCCAGCTTCGGCAGGTATTTCTGTTTCTGTTCCTCCGTGCCGAACTCCAGAATCGGGTTCATGCACAGAGAGGTGTGCGCACTCACGATTACGCCTGTGGTGGCGCAGACCTTCGACAGTTCTTCAACTGCCATGATATACATTTGGTTGGTGCCGCCCTGTCCGCCGTACTCCACGGGGATTGGGATGCCCATGATGCCAATCTTGGCCATCTTCTCTACCGTCTCAATCGGGAAACGCTCTTGGTCGTCCACCTCGGCTGCCAACGGTTGAACTTCTTCCGCCGCGAACTTGCGGATCATCTGCAGGAAAAGTTCTTCTCTTTTGTTTAAGCTAAAATCCATTGTTCGATATTTGGTTAAATTTGTGAAAATTCTAAAAAAGTTTGATTCAGTGAGAGTTTGGGATATAAATGTCGTTCTTCAGTCTCAGGTCTTCGGTCTATAGTCTTCAGATAAAAAAACAATACCCAACGACAAAATCCCTTCTCTAAACTCTAAACCCTCAACTCTCCACTAATCCAGTTGCATCGGTTTGAGGTCCGGGGAGACGGTGAAGTCGGCCTCGGTGGCGGCTTTCACGTCCTCTACGGTGAACTCAGGGTGCAATTCGGTGAGCACGAGGCCCTTGTCGGTGACCACCATGACGCCCATCTCGGTGACAATCATGTCCACAGCGCCCTTGGCGGTGAGGGGCAGATTGCACTTGTGCAGGATTTTGGGGTTGCCCTTCTGGGTGTGCTCCATGGCCACGATGACGGTCTTGGCTCCGATAAGGAGGTCCATAGCGCCGCCCATGCCTGGGGTAAGCTTGCCGGGGATCATCCAGTTGGCGATGTCGCCGTGCTCATCTACCTGCATAGCGCCCAAAACGGTAGCGTCCACGTGGCCGCCACGGATCAGGGCGAAGGAATCAGCCGAGCTGAAAGAGACTGCGCCGGGTTGTGCGGTGATGAATCCGCCGCCGGAGTTGATCAGGTTCACGTCCTCTTTGCCCTCTTCGGGGGTCGGACCCATGCCAATCATGCCGTTCTCGGTCTGGAGAATCACATGCACATCATTTGGTAAATAGTTAGGGACCATGGTCGGCAGACCGATACCCAAGTTCACTACGTCGCCGTCCTTGAGTTCTTTGGCAACGCGCTTGGCAATCACTTCTCTCATTTGAGCTTTTTCCATAATCGTATGTTTTTTTGAGTTAATATTAAAAACAAATGCCCGCTATAAAGGCGGGCAAAGATACAAAAAAAAAGTGTGCACACTTCAATTTTTTCAAAAACACTCTCTTACCACCTTGCCACCTCCAATAATAAGAAAATTCCTTGCTTTACAATCGTTGAAAATGTACGCAGTGTCTGTGACATTGGCTTGGATATAGCCTGTTCCGCTATTCGTGATGTGTGCTGTCTTAACCACTAACGATTGAGCTTTTATGTCTCCAATCCCATTACAAAACAGCCGTAAAGATTCTGCTTTTCCTTTTAGAAGCACATCGCCCGTCCCTATGTTTTTCAACTCCATCTGTTTCACATTCAGGTTGAGAAGATTGAGTTCGCCAGTGCCCTTGTTTTGCAATGTCATGGCTTCGGTTTCGGTGTTCAGCATGTTTGCAAACACATCACCCGTTCCCAGATTGTTTATCACCACAGAATTGGCCGAACAGGATTCAAGGGAGATGTTTCCAGTACCAGAATTGTGAATGAGCAGGGATTTGGTGTTGATTATTGGGGTACCAGAGGGGATGTTTTCACCTGTTTGCATGTTAATCCGTTCCAAAGTCTTAATATTTCCAGTGCCATTGTTATGCAATTCCAAAAATTCTCCAATGCTCAGCGCTGTAATTTTACAAACACCGGAGCCATAATGCATGACACTCAATTGAGGCTCATCGCGAGTGGTAATAAGCACATCGCATGTGCCATGCAAAGAAAGTTCTTTCAAAACAGGAAGCTTTATCTCCACCTGTAGGTCCAATTTCACTTGTGGTGCAGAGTCATCCATATATAGAAAAAGTTTTCCATCTACGACTTTTCTTAGGATGTGTACATTGAAATAATTGCTGTTGCTGGACTTTACGCCCCACGACACTTCTCCAGTGGTTTGATAAATGATTATGTTACCCGGTAAATCAATATCCACGGCTGTGAAATCCACGTCGGAATTGTCGTTTGACTGTGCCTGCAAAACACTGATTGACAAGATGATAATACAAGTTAATGCTATTTTTTTCATTGGTATTGGATTGAAAAATTAAAGATACTGTTTCATTAATGTTGAGCACTTCGAATTCGGAGTAGGATGTTTTTGTATTGATTTTACCGTTGGAGAACCATCCTTCTTCCATCCCATTTTTTTTGTAAGACGACAGGAACTACTTCTTTGCCAGTCAGGTCTATGAAACCGTAAAATGAACCCTTGCGCACTAAAGCCTTTCCATCCTGATAGAATCCAAATGCTCCAATCTCATCATATTGCGGGTGCACAACCTCTCGACCTTGGGTGTCAATAAAGCCCTTGAATCCAAACAGGTCCACCTTTGCCCAGCCAATTCTATAATCATCAAACGGTCCGATGTCGGAGTATTTCGGATACACGATAATGTTCCCTTCCTCGTCTTGCAGACCACAGTAGCCATTGCGCCAGAATTTAGTAAGGCCATGATTGGATTTGGGCGCAGAATGTACGGTCTGGTGTGTTTCGGAGAGTGTCGGGGCTGGGCATTGGGTTTGTTGTTCGGTGGACGGATTTTTTTGTTCAATAAAAATATCGGAATTGTTGTTTTGTAGAGACGATGTGCACATCGTCTCTACAGATGAAACGGTATCCGGATTTTGTGTCGTCGGCATCATTTGTATCCCAACCGTGTCAACGGCAGACTCCAAAATGCGCGGGGACATCGGTTCTGAGGGCTGGGCTTGCCAGATTGCCACAGACCCAGCCACGGCGGTGGTGATCACCCCCGTGGCGATGGCGGGTGCTTTGGCGGCGGAAAGAACCAGCCAGGACGAAGGTTGTGACACTGTAGCCCATTGCGAAGCTGACAGGGTCGACGGATTGCAAGGCGACATGGACAAATGCTTCAGTTTGGCACGACAGATCCGGTCAATCGCATGGCTTCTCCAGGGAAGGATGGATAATAGCATCAGCACTCCGGACTTTTTATGTTCTTTCATATCTTTCAATATTTGTTGCAATTGTGCACGTGCCTCCGACAGATATCGCTTGGAACTGCGCACCCCGATTTGCAAGTTTTGAGCAATCGTTTCATGTTTCTGTTTTTCAAATACATATAGATTGAAAACCGCACGCTGTTTGTCGGGCAGGGCGCAGATTGCCGACAATATTTCATCTTCGGTGAAATCGGAATCTTGTAGAGGCGCAATGTTTTGCGTATCTGCATCCGGATATGGCGATTCGGCCAAGTCCTCAATCGGTAAAAACTGTGGTTGCCGGCGCAGGTAGTCCAGTGTGGTGTTGAGATTGATGCGCATCAACCACCCGTCGAAACTCCCGAGGCGTTTGTAGCTGTCCGATTTCTCAATGGCCTTCAGGAAAGCCTCGTGCGCAAGATCCTCTGCCACAGCGCGGTCTCCCACATACCGGTAGCATGCCCCGATCATCTTGCCGATGTTCCGCTGATATACTTTTGACCAAAAATGTTGTGCCTGCATCGTTGCGCTTTTTGATGATAACGCAAAAGTACAAAAAGGGGCCAAAAAAGTACACTACAGAGTTGGAACAGTTTGTGCAACTGCATAATATAATAATGGATTTTAGATAATTACCAAAAAAACGTATTTTTGCAAACTTTGTATGAGAAATGCGGGTAATAAAAATATGGTTTTAATCTTGTATCATCGTATAGCGTCCACTTTTCTCCATTATTCACAAAAAAAAGATTAATTATGCGTAAAATTCTGATTTCTATTTTTTTAGCAGTCCTTTGTTTCAGTTTGATGAACCTGCAAGCCCAAGGCCTTGAAACTTCACTGACCGTTTACTCCGAGGGTGAGGCTTTCTGGTTGTTTCTGGATGATGTCCAGGTGAACGAGCAGCCAGTGAAATCCATGAGAGTGAACCTGATACCCGAAGGCAAGTACTATATGCGTGTTGAGTTAAATAACCAAGTGCATACCAGCATCGGACAGAATGTCGTGTTAAATCCTGGGAACCATCAATATACAATTAAAAACCGGCAATCCATGTATGGAATATTCACCACACGAGACTTTCTGCGGTACGAAACAGTGGTAAATTACCCCGGGATGATGCCACAGCCACAGTTCCAGCCGCATCCGCAAGGTCACCTCAACTCTGGCAATGCATTCCACCCTGGCCCTCCAATGCCTATGAACAATGTGGATTTCCAGGCGGCCATGACCTATATCCAAAGCAAAAATTTTGACAAGGACAAATTGTCTGCAGCAAAACAAGTACTGCTCAAAAACTTCATGACGGTGAATCAGATAGAGCAGGTTTGCCGTTTGTTCAGTTTTGACAAAGACAAACTTGATTTCGCCAAACACGCCTACTCCCGTTGTGTGGACCAGAACAGATATTTTATGCTGGGCTCTGTGTTTTCGTTCGAAAGCAGCAAGACAGAGTTGGAACAGTTTGTGCAACAGCAGCACTGATTTTTTTGTATCTTTGCGACCGCTTTTTGAAAATACTCAGTTATGGAATACAATTTTCTTAAGATGAATATGACGGGTGCGGTGTGCACGCTGGCTATTTCCGCGCCAAAGTCTTTGAATGCGCTCAACTCAACTATTTTGAAAGAGCTGGACGATTTTGTCAGCCATATCGGTGACGATGTGCGTGCGCTCATCATCACGGGCGACGGCGAGAAGTCGTTTGTGGCCGGTGCCGACATCTCCGAGATGGCCAACCTGAACGAGGCCGAGGGCGAAGTGTTCGGCCGACTCGGTGCACAGGTGTTCCGCAAGATCGAAACGCTGCCCATTCCGGTAATTGCTGCTGTGAATGGCTTTGCGCTCGGTGGAGGCTGCGAGCTGGCCATGGCCTGCGATATCCGCATTGCCTCCAACAAGGCCAAGTTCGGACAGCCGGAGGTCGGCTTGGGCATCATCCCCGGTTTCTCGGGCACCTACCGTTTGGCTAAACTGGTGGGCATGGGCATGGCCAAGGAGCTGATCTATTCGGGCCGCGCCATCCGTGCCGACGAAGCGCTGCGCATCGGATTAGTGAACGCCATCTATGAGCCCGAACAGCTCATGGAAGAGGCTATGAACCTGGCCAACCGCATTGTGGTCAACGCCCCCATCGCCATCCGCTATGCCAAACAGTGCATCAACAAGGAGTATGACCTTGCCGCTGACGACGCCATCGCATACGAGAACAAGATGTTCGGCAAGTGTTTTGCCACGCAAGACCAGAAAGAGGGCATGTCGGCGTTCTTGAACAAAGCCAAACCGGAGTTTAAGAATAGATGAGAGATTAGAGATTAGAGATTAGAGATAACGGATTACATAATTTAACAATATACATTAACTAAAATTTCGAGATATGAAAATTTGTGTTATCGGAACAGGTACTATGGCCAAGGGCATCGTGAAGGCTTTCGCTGCCAAGATGCCGGTCGTTATGAAAAGTAGAACCCAGGAGAGCCTCGACAAGGCCATGGGCTCTTTCGCCAAAGGTTACGGCAAACTCGTGGAGAAGGGCAAACTCACGCAGGAGGCTGTTGACGCCATCCTCGCCAACATCACCACCACCACGGATTACGCCACATTCGCCGATGCCGACCTCGTGATTGAGGCCGCTGTGGAGGATATGCAGCTCAAGAAAGATGTGTTCACCGAACTCGACAAGATTTGCAAGCCGGAGACCATCTTCGCCACCAATTCCTCTTCTTTGTCCATCACGGAAATCGCTGCCTGCACGAGCCGTCCCAGCCAGTTCATTGGCATGCACTTCTTCAACCCCGCCGACAGAATGGCGTTGGTGGAAGTCATCAAGGGTCAGGTTACCTCTGACGAGGTGTGCAAGCTGATCGTGGATCTGGCCACTTCTATTGGCAAGACTCCGGTGCTTGTGAACGAGGCTCCGGGCTTTGTGGTGAACCGCATCCTCATCCCGATGATCAACGAGGCTGTGGGCATTTTGGCCGACGGCATTGCCAGTGCCGAGGACATCGACAAGTGCATGATGCTGGGTGCCAACCATCCGATGGGCCCGCTCGCGTTGGCCGACCTGATTGGCAACGATGTGAACCTCGCTATCATGGAGGTGCTCTACAACGAGTTCGGCGACCCGAAGTACCGTCCGCACCCGCTGTTGCGCAAGATGGTGCGTGCCGGCCTGCTCGGACGCAAAACCGGCGAAGGATTCTACAAGTACTAGAATCAGTTTTTCCGATTAAGAGAAATGGCGACCGTTTGGTCGCCATTTTTTATTTGCCTCAATTAACTCGGCCGATACTCCTCAAAGCTTCTGTCCTCGTAGAAAAAGACGATTTTGACCAGCTTTTTATCGCCCTGAGAATTGGAAATCCGGTCGCGGCGCGGTGCGGAGGCCGGAATATGCGATTCTGAAGCCCGGCCTCTGCCTCGAGGTCGTGCAGGCGTAACTGTTGGTGGAGCGTCATTGACAACAGCTTCTTCTTTAACAGGCTCATTAATAGCTTGTTGTGGCTCATTTACCAATATTTCCGGTGCTGCCGGTTCCTGTTCTATAACAGCCACTTCCTCAATAATTGGTTCTGTTTCAGCCATTTCCGTTCCCGCTTGGTCCATAATACCATCTTCAGTACCGGAAAACAGATCCGTCTGCTGCATATTATCTACCGTTTTTACAGAAGGTGCTGAATCCGATTGAGCCGGCACTTCCTGTATCATATTGCCCATACCCATGATTAACCATTCCGTACTGATTTCGGGAAAAGCAGTTAGTATCTTTTTGGCAACATCCAGACTCGGCTGATTACGTCCCGTAAAGATGTGTGTCAAACTCGATCTGTTGATGTTAATTTTGTCAGCAAATGCCGTCGGTGACATTTGTTCATACTCCATTACTTGTTTAATTCTGTCAACCATATTATAAAATTAAATTATAAACCCAATTCTAAAATAAAAACTCCCCCACGATGCTAACACATAATTTTACAGTTGGCAAAAATACAAAACTGAAACATTGGTCCAACGAGAATGTTGATAAATACTGATTTTTACACTTTAGATAATACATATAATTAGTTGAAATTAAATCATTTATATAAATAATTAAATGTATTTAAGAATTGTTAGTTAAAATCACACGACATATGAATCAATAGTTTATATCATCAATATAATTACATTGGGAATCAATAAGATATAGATATTTAATTATCATATATACTCATTTTGAATACAATTGTGCGTATCAGTGGCCCAAGGAATAATAATATCAGATTTAGAAGCCTGTGTAAATTATTATTGTATGATTAAATGGTGTGTCGTGTTATTGTTGTAAACACACTGCTATAATAGTGTGTAGTTTTGTAAATAAGTGTATTTAGTGATTGTTATTTTTGTAAATACATGGTTTTTACAATTGTTACACATTGTTCTTTATATTACTACCCCGCCCTGTGGGCACCCCTTCTAAAATAGAAGGGGAATTATATTGGTGACAATTTCGTGCTTTGCTATATTTTGATTCTTTTGACACTTCCCCATCCGAAATTTAAGAATTTGAATTTTCTTGACCGGATATAGAATTGAACTGAAATATTCGATTCTCAGGACGATATGGGGTTATGGATATCTTTTCTATTTTTGCAGCCGCTTAAGGCAAGGATCACTACCCTATTTTTTAATTACTATATTGTATAGGTTATGAGAGGTTTATATAGTATTGGATTATTACTTTGTTCCAATGTGTTCATGACTTTGGCGTGGTACAGTCATCTGAAACTGCAAAGTGTCCCATGGTTTTCGAAGCTCACGTTGCCCTTGGTAATCCTGTTCAGCTGGGGCATTGCCCTGTTTGAGTATTGCTGCCAGGTGCCCGCCAACCGTATCGGATTTATCGAAAACGGCGGTCCATTCAACCTGTGGCAGCTAAAAGTGATTCAGGAGGCGGTTTCCCTTACGGTATTCACTGTATTCATGCTGATTTTCTTTAAGAACGAGCCCTTGCGGATAAACCATCTGATCGGTTTTGCTCTTTTGATTTTGGCCGTTTACTTCCTGTTTAAGAAATAGTTACGGGTGATTGTTAGATTCTTTCTCAGAAAAAGAGATAGAAAAATGCAACGATGTATAATATTTCGCCACTGGTAGCGTTTACATATTGTTCTTTCAATTATTAACGTAAATACCAGCCCATGGAGAAGACCTCTACTACTTTAGAGAGGAAATCTGTGAA
>Ga0310690_10000899_pt1 | contig 57994 bp, 103 predicted proteins | sample AusTroGonzalo_MG_2_FD_207661 | JGI IMG/M metagenome (GOLD analysis project Ga0310690, IMG submission 207661) | Bovine rumen microbial communities from tropical cattle in Woodstock, Queensland, Australia - Gonzalo_04 (v2) (version 2) | ecosystem: Host-associated > Mammals > Digestive system >... | reverse complement strand
AAAATTGAGAATTGAAAATTAAAAATAGGGGTTGACAATGGGATGGGGTTGTGGTATGATGGGGTCAGAAATTGAAAAACAAAAACGCAACGCAAAACAAAAATCAAAAAAGGAGATTAAAAACTATGTCAAGATTAACAAATGTAATTGAAGCGGTAAAAGCAAGTAGAATAGGTGAAAATAGGGCTTGGATTTATGATGAGAATGGAAATATATCTGATGAGGTTATATGTGGAGATGTGATTCCGTTCCTTGAAGAGTTAAAGGAATATGAAATCGAAAAATCCGATAAATTTATTGAAGATTTTATAAAGGATGCAGATAACTTTTATACTTATAATTATGGTTGTGCTATTGATAAAGATATATCTGCGTGGTATAAAAATGATAATCCGATTATGATAGTATGCGTTCATTTATTCGGAGATGCAAGGTGGGGATTTAGCGATTATTTTGTAATCGAAATGAATGATTATTATGACGGTACGCCTTTAACACAATTTTTACAGTTAGATAGTGTTTATCAGACAGTAGATATAAATGATAGATATTATGCAGATATAAACATTTTTCAAGAAGAGTATGATATATATGATTCTGTGGAATGTGATACTATTGGATGTGATTATGCTATTGAGAAAAAAGACGCTTTAGAAAATCTTAAAGAAAATTAAAAATAGGTATTGACAAATATTTCAATATGTGGTATGGTATAAGCATAGGAGGCAAAACAAATGAGTAGAATGACACCGAAATCAAATAAGTTTATTAGCGATATGTATATGGCAATCAATCACGGATATGCAATAAGAGATATTAAGGTATATTATGATGCAAGTAAATGGACTAAACGTGATTATGTAGCCGAAATCACAGTATCAAGTGATTGGGATAAGTATAGCACACAATATCTTAAAGAACGTATGCGTGAAGCAGGTGCTACAAATATCATAGGCGGTATTAAACACGCTATGATAAGAGATTATCTTGATTTGGCTTTTGATATTAAAAAATCAAAAATAAAAGAATTAGGTATTGACATTAAATAAAAAGTGTGATATAGTAAACGTGTAAGATAGTTAACACACAAACGGAGGGATTCAAAATGACAGTAAATGAAATGTTATACGAAGCAATTACAACCGAAAGTAGAAAACGTAAGTGCCGTTGGCAGACAGAACTTGAAGCACTTGGTTTTAAGATTAGCAAGGATAGGGCTTGGTTTATTCGTTATACGAAAACAGATAGATTTATCGAATTGCCCTATGATGAAAATTGTTTACGCACTAATAATGGATATGTTAAATTTGGTCGTGTATGGAGCAAAAAACACGCTTATGTAAATAAACCATTATCAAGTATTGACCTTGAAGGACTTTTAACAAAAAGACCTGCTAAAAATGGTTATTATGAATGGACAGATGTAATGCGTATGAAGGATGCTTTGCGCAATAAAAAGTATCATTCTCGTATTCTTGATAATGCTATGAGTGAATATCAGCATAAAATAGATGCTTTAACAAAAGAATATCAGAGAAAACTTGAAGAAGCAAAACATTCATATGATTGGAGTATGAAATATCATACAGATTCACTTGCAAGTGCAAATAAAACTATTTCAGAACTTTTGAATAAAACGGCTTGACAAATAATACAAAATATGATATAGTAAATACATAAGGAGGTAAGAAATATGAAAGTATGGGTAGTAACGGAGTTTTCTAATCCAACGGAAACAATGCCGAGAATGGCTTGTAGTATGGAAATATTTTCTAAAAAGAAATCTGCTTTTGATTTTGCTAATCGGGATTCATTGGCTTTTAGAACAGTAACCGAAAAGATAGTTGATAGGTATATCGCAATTAAGGAGGCGTAAAATGAACGGAGCAGAACGTGCAAAAATGATTTTGGCTATGGAGTTTATCGCAAGACAAATAAATGATGAAGATGTTTTTGATAGGTGGCTTATGTGTGGAGTAGCCGATGGCGATATTCCGTATGGTAGTATGGATATTGCCGATGTAGATGAAGATTATCTTAACGATAGCACTTTTGAGGATGTTATGAGTTGTTTTCTGCGATGTATGAATGGTGCATACAAGAGTGGTGGTCTATATTGTGATAATGTAGTTTGTAAAGATAAAAACGATTATTAAGGAGGTATAATGAATACTTGGGGCAACTGTAAAGAATTGTTTTGGCTTGGGAATATATTAGTTTTTCTCGATACCACAACAGATTATATATGGATATATGATTATGCAAATAATAATCCGATTCATATTTTTACATTCTATAAACGTATAAAGCAGATTTTGAAAGGAGGATTTTAATGGAAAAAGTCACAGGATATATAAACGCAAGACCACTTGGAGAATATCATTTTGAATTTTACGTTCCCGAAGATATGACAGAAAAAGAAATTTATGAAAAAATAAAAAATGAATATGAATGTTATATTCATTTCAATACAGAAGGTGGATATAAAGAAATTACAGAAACTATTACAAGATATGAAAAGGAAGGAGATTTTTAATTATGTTTATATTAGTAGAAGATTTTGATAATAACCCTGTATTTGAAGGTGAAGCAGATGATTTTCTTTATCAGAATGATAATGATGTTGACCTTGAAAACATCCTTGAAGATTTGGAATATAAGAACTTTGGAGATTCCATTCGGGTAAGTAATGATGATAATGGATATGTAATTACAAAAATTGACGAACTGTTATACTAAAATAATTTAGGGAACTTATTTGGATTTTCAATTTTCAAAAGTTCCCTATTTTTATTTTTCATTTTTGATTTTTAGACAACCCATCCCATCATACCACAACCCCATCCCATTGTCAACCCCTATTTTTAATTTTCAATTCTCAATTTTCATTTTTTATTTTTAATTTTTCCACTCTATTCTGATATTCTCAATAGCCGTTTTAAGACGTTCTTATTATATAGGTATATAAATCTATACATACATATATAAAACGCCTGTATGAGCCGTATATGAGATTATACGCATATATTCTTATATATAATAATGAGATTATACGCAGACTTGCACATTCAGATTATAGACTATCGGCAAATTTTGCACTTTTTGCCGATATATTGTGAATTGTCTGACAATTTAAAAAAGGATTTTTTGCTTTCATTATATCATACCCATCTGCGTTTGTCAACCCCGAACATCTGTTCGAGCGCACGGGGCATGGGTTTAGATATATTTAAATATATTAAAGCATTAGATATATTTAAATATATTCAAACAAACATCGACAGACTTGCAACTTTTGCCGAGATTTGGTTAAATACCCACCACTTACTTGACGATTTGATTTGAGTTCTACCGACTTGGTTTTAATCGAGTTTACCTATTAGGTAATTTCTTTGGATTAGTCTTTGGATTCACCGCTAAGACTTTGGATTCACTTAAAATCAACCAAATAACCCCATATTTTAACATTACAGATTACATTTTAATATTTCAATATTTAATTTGTCTTACCATTATCTATTCTATACTACTGTTGATACCGTGTATCTTAATAGTATGTATATATACTACGAGTGATACCGTGTATATGTATTCACCATATTCTTCCCCGAATAACACACGGGTAACTTAAAGCCGCCCGTGGAGGTCGTGTGTGGATGCGATGGCGGCTCTACGAGTCAGCATTTTTATCTGCGGTTTTCGGGGGTCGAACCGTTCCCCGTAAAAGATATATTTAAATATATTCACGTTCAGATATATTTAAATATATTTGATTTGGCGGCGACTCAAGGCACGGGAAAAATTTTTGAAAAAACTTTTAAAAAAAGTATTGACATTTGGATTCGATAGGTGTAATATGTAGTTGTAGCAAGGAAAACCGCTACATCGTACATTTACAATATTATATGGAGGGTCTTAATTATGGACAAGATGATGGATTTAGTTTTCGGCACTAACAACTTTGACGGGCTTCTTTCCAAAGGAGTTCAGACCTTTTTCCTCAATGGTGAGAATTTCTTTCTCGCAGAGGTGTGGACAGGTGTTCATAGCGGAGGGAATGGAAAGACTTGGATGAGGGCTTCAATTCTCCATTGGGGTTCCAAAGTCGAAATCCCATACCGCTTGGTTCAGACCGAGGACGGTTGGCGTAAAGCCTTTTGGGATGAGCGATTCGAAGCGTGGATGCCCGATTGGCAGACTCCCGTAGAGGTAGATGAGGACGAGGATATTTAATCCCCATCACGAGCCGAGAAAAAAAGAGCGAACATTTGTTCGCTCTTTTTTTTATTATGCATTTAGATATATTTAAATATATTCATTTATAACAGGCGTTAAATAAATATATTTAAATATATTCATCGGAAAAATTTTGATTTGGCTACACACCCGTCAGAAAATAAAAATTAAAATTTTAAAATTTTTGTTGACATATATTTTAAGTTGTGATAGTATATCTACATAGGAGGTACAAAGAAATGACTCATTTATATCACAGAGAAGTATTTTGGAATGAAAGTTTTGATAGGGATTCTGCTAAACTTATTAAATCTGTATATCGTTTATCAAGACACTTAAAAGAATATCTTGAAGAGGATAACACAGAACGCAGAAATTTTGATTTAGACGGGATTATGGGAACTGTTGAGTATCTTAAAACTATGGATTCGGTTGAGAGTTTTGAGGTTGAAACTGAAAATGGATTCTTAACAAAATGCGTGGTACGAGTTTCTTATAATGAAAGAAAAGATATTTGTATCGTGTTTAGAAAGGGTCTTGTTGTTACGGCTTGGCTTTGTAATAAGGATGACAACCATAGAACCCTTGACAAAACAAAATATGAAAAAAGATAAAAAAGTTATTGACATATATTTCATAATATGATATAGTAATATCAGAACAAAGGAATGACCCACAAAACGGAGTACGGATTTGGATGGTTGATTCAATCGGAGAGATTCGGAAACAAATGGAGGGTTGCACAAATAGGAGGGATTTAAAATGAGAATAGCAAGAGAATTTACATTTTACACATTACAGGATGAATGTTGGGATTGTGATGATGTACTTGAAGCAGTTTATAATGCTGATAAAGAAGATGATTTAATGATGCTTCTTGAAGATGTTTTCAATTCAGAAGTTCCCACACTTACAGAAGTAAATGACCTTTTAAGGTTTGACGGTGAGTGGGTTCTTGAATCTCTTGGGATTGAAGAAGAAGAAGATGATGACGATGAAGATGATGATGATGATGATGATTTATTTAGATGATTAAAATTTTACCGCTATAAGAAATCCCTAATATATATATTATATTTAGAGAACTCTTATAGCGGTAGCGCAAAATAGGAGGTGCAAAATGCTTCAAAAAAACGCAGATAAACTTAAACGCAAGAAGGAGCGTGAAACCTTCGTTGGCTTTCGCCCTTCGAGTATAGACCACGCTAAAATCTATACTCGTAAGCGTAAGCATAAAAAGGACTATTCGGAAAATGAATAGTCCTTTTTATTTTTTAGATGTTTAATATATTTAAATATATCTGGCAGCAGGCGCTATGAATATATTTAAATATATTTAAACTTCCAAAATCAAAAACGAAAATTAAAAATATATATTAAAAAAATAAAAAAAGGTATTGACATTTAGAATAATAGTATTATAATGTATAGTGTAAGGAGGATATAGAGATGGCACTTATTGAAAGACTTGAAAAAGCATTTGATGAACAAGATTGGGAAACGGTAAATCAAATACTTGATGAATTATCAGAAAAGGAGGATTAATTATGTTTAAAGACGTGATATTATTTCAAATTGAACGGGATTTTGGTTATACACAGAAACAAGCACTTGATTATTATAATCGAATTGATAATGATACTCGTAAAGAATTTGAAAAAGAGTATTATGAAGAAGCAAGAAAATCATTTTATGAAGATTAAGGAGATAAGAATATGATTTTAATTAGTTTAATGGTACTTTTAACGGTCTTAAATCCGTTTGTAGATGTTACAGTTGGACGTTGTATGGATAACGCAGGGAACGGCAAAGAATACAACGGAGAGCCGTATTATAATTATATAAAATATGACGAGTCGGAGATTTACGAAAATGATATTGTGGTTACGGGTTTTATTCTTAACAGTTACGGAGAATGTGAAGAACGTTTGTTCGATGTTGTGATTTTTAAAGATGCAAAATAAAAGAGGAAATTTATAATGCAAACACAAGAAATTGTTAAACAGTTATTAGAAATGAGTTTTGATATGGATTATATGAATTATGCAGATTATATTAAAGATAGCATTAAAATCCTTACAGATGAACTTGAAAAATTAAAAGATAATCCTTTATATGAATTATTAGAACAGATTGTTGTTATGAACGGTAGCGAAGATTTACCATTATTAAATAGTATGTTAAAGGGGTATAATTATGATTAAGGCTTGGAATGATAATTGGCGTTCAGAACTCGAAAGCAAAGATTATTTATGTTATATTCGTTTGTGCGAGTGTAGAAACACACGTAACGATATGATTAAGATGGCAAAATTGATGTACAGATTCAATCGTTGGGCTGACCCCGAAGATTGTTTAATTCGTATGATGGAATGGATGGATATGAACTCACAATGGGAACTTGCAGATTTAACCGAAGATGAATTTAAAAAAGCACTTGACATTATAAAAAAGATATGATATAATCAAAGTATAAAAGATATACATTTTGTTTTTTCCTCCTTTTAAGCAGACCGTGACGGATGACCCGTTGCGGTCTTTTGTTTTTATGTGGCGGCTAAATATATTTAAATATATTAGGATAAGATATATTTAAATATATTCAATACAAATCTGCGGATTTTGAAAATCAACCTGCTAAAAACTTTTTGAAAATAATACTTGACTTTTATATTTCAATATGATATATTATATATAACAAAACAAAGGAGGTAGTAGTTATGGATTTTAATGTAAACGATAAGGTATATAGTGTATATGATGATGGAGTCGGTACAATATTAAAAGTTATAAAGACAGACGGAAAAGACTTACAAGACTTTTATATTGTAAAATGGGAAAATGGAAAAACAAAACAGGTAGCAAGGGAAGAAATTTATTAAGGAGGAAAGAATGAAAACAACATTAGTATGCACGAGAAAATATAACAAAGAGGAATATAAATTTTTCCTTAACGAACCCGAATATGTTGGTGAAAAGGGGATTCTTGGAGTGGAAATCGAGCCGTATGTAACGGTAGAAACACCCGAAAACGCTTTTGGTTATACAGATACAATTATGATGCGTCAAGGCGTGGTTTACTCTTTGAACAGATATTTTCCTAAATGGATTCTTAACAGAGTCGGAAAAAAGATACAGAAAATTATGGCAGATTTAGAGTATGGAGGTGTATTATGAGAAGAGGTAATTTTTCATTAGCAAAAAAGAGTATCGAAAGTCTGAATATTAAAAAGGGTTTTTATGAAGAGGTTAGGCGCATTGTCGGTTTTTATGATGGGGTTGAGTGGGAAGATTATGAAATCAAACAGTTACAGAGAATAGCCGATGCACGATATTCTGAATTATGATTTTAATTTTGAAAAGGTAAACCGTTTTGGTTTACCTTTTTTATTTTTCAATTTTCATTTTTTGTTTTTGATTTTGTTATATTTAAATATATTTATATTTTAATTTTCGTTTTTTGTTCCCGTTTTTAATATATTTAAGTATCCCACAGGCAGCAGGCGCCATTCAATTCAGAAAATGAAGCCTCACGGACTTAATAAAAAAATAAAATATTTTTTAAAAAAGTGTTGACATATCAGAGCAAGTATGATATTATAATATTGTCGAAAGGCAAGAACACTAAAACCTAAACAGAAAGGAAAGGTAAAAACTATGGGAACATTCAAAGTAGAACAGATGATTAATGATAGAGGAAATGGTGCGATGAATCAGTTTATCCTCCGAGTAGGAAATACCATCGCTTTTCAGAGTTACGACTCAACTATTGCAGTTGTTGACCGTGATGAAAACACAATAACCATCTTCCCCGATTGGGATTATTCGGTTACAACGGGAAAGCATCGTAATATCTTTTTTAGAGATTATGCTTATATTCCCGAACTTGCAACCAAGAAAGGTCTTGAAAAGGCTATGAAAGACGGAATATGTGGTCGCTGGAAAATTCTGACCGCATAAACATCAGATAAATCCTCCTATAATGTTTTGTGGAAAAAGAGAGCGTGTAATGCGTTCTCTTTTTTCGTGTGCAGTTGCAGTTAAAGTTGCGGCAGTTGCCAAGTTGAAGCCGCACGAGAACCAAATATATTTAAATATATTTAGGGTATCTGAATAGTATATATTATTACTATGTGTGATACCATTACGTTTATACACCATATATTGTAGCCCGTATTACCACGGGTAACTTATATAGTGGTCGCCCGTGTCGCCCGTTTTTTTATTTTTTCGCAGAATTTGCAATTTAAGCTGAAAACCACCCACCCCAATTTCCCTCCCCGTGCATTAGATATATTTAAATATATTCGATTCAACGCCTGTTAGATATATTTAAATATATTCAAATAACAGTTGCCGCACCCCGTCAAAAAAACTTTTCAAAAAATAAAAAAAGTGTTGACAAATAAATTTGCTGGGTTTATAATGTAATTACAAAAACAAAGGAGGTCACGAAAGATGACAAAAGAACAGATTATAGAACTTAAAGAACTTGAAAGACAGATTTCCGAACTTAAAGCAAAGGCTGACGCTATCAAGGATGAGATGAAAGCCGAAATGGGAAACGAAGAACACGTTGAGGTTGAGGGATTCAAGGTCAACTATACAATAGTAATTAGTACCACCCTTGACAGTACCAAACTTAAAAAGGAACTCCCCGACCTTTGGAATAAGTATAAAAAGGAAGGGATAACGAGAAGGTTCTCCATAACGTGAGAACCACTTCCCGAAATGGGCGGTAGAGATACCGTCCATTTTTATTTTTTATTTTCGATTTTAATATATTTAAATATATTCAAGTAAACTTCCCAATTTTAATATAATATATTTAAATATATTCGGATTGATTCACGCCCGAACCCCTATCAAAAAAAATAAAAAAAGTTGTTGACAAATCCAAACCACCGAGTTATAATATAATTAACAAATAAACAAGCACTACATAGGAGGTAGTAATTATGTTAAACAAAATCAAATTCAGTTACAGAGAAGCAGACGAACAGAAAAATCTTTTCACACCGAGCCACACAAACTTTAAGTGTAAGATTAAAGTTGATGGTTGTCAGTACACATTCCCTTATCAATGTAATACGGCATATACAGAACCAAATCTGATGGATTGTATGTATGCAATTATTAGTGATATGGATTGTTATGACACGAGCCGAAACTTGGCAGATTTCTGTGATGAGTTGGGATTTACAGACTTTGAAGATGCAGAAAAGGCATACAAGGCTTGTAAAAAAACATCAAAAGCGTTACACCGTCTGTTTACAGATGAAGAACTCGCACAAATAGGCGATGAACTTATGGAAGAGGGCTATTAAGCCCTTTTCTTTTTGCCCGTGGATTATTATATTTAAATATATTATGGTTGTTGATATTTTAATATACTTAAATATATTCTATTTGGTAATTCTGGCGAAAAACTTTGGTAATTTTTTGTGCAAATTGCCTATTGCAAATAGCAGAAAGGTATGCTATAATTGACTTATCAAAACAAAGGAGGTACATAAAATGTACAATGAAATCGGTTTAGTAAATCTTTTTGAGGCAGTAATGGACAAGGCTTACGAGGATGCAAACTTCTTCCCTACGGTGAAGTTCAAGCCCAATAATGAGGCTCACAACAAGAATCAGATGCAGAAGTTGGAAAGAGCGTCAAAGTTAAGAAACGAGGCGCAGACCTACATCGACAACCTCAAGGAGTGCTTCGGAAACTAAAAGGAGGGGCGGTTGCCCCTTCTCTTTTTTTGTGGCGGCTTGGATATATTTAAATATATTCGAGTGAAGAAAACGACCTAAAAAATTGCACAAAAACTTAGTAAATAATTTGTGCAATTTGTATGTTGACATTTTCAGAGGGGCGTGTTATAATGTATTTGTAAGATAAAGAAATGCTTAAATATAAGGAGGATAAAGAAATGACAACATTTAAGCGTGAGGCAGACTTTCAGACAAGAGGTTGGGGGCTTTCAATGTACGGTGGTTGGTACATCAACTACTTCAACGGTGGAGAGTTTAGCGGAGTCGGAGGAAGAACCCTCAAGGAGTGCTTGGAGCAGTTGGGAATCACAAAAGCAGACCTCAAGAAGCACAACAGATGGGATAACTAAGAAAAGCCCGAAAGGGCAGAGGGGAGAAATCCCCTCTTTTTCTGAACCCTAATCTAATATATTTAAATATATTCATTAACCTACAAAGCCGATGGGTAATTGATTATATTTAAATATATATGTGTATATAGTATTATATAATATATAAATATATTATATAAAAAAAGTGTTGACATTAGAAATAGAGTGTGGTAATATATAATTGTAATCAAGGTTAGCATTTAATTAGGAGGATTCAACAATGGCTAAAATCACAAACAGAACAAAAGAAATCGTAGACACAATCGCAACGCTTGAGTACCCCACGCAGAGGGATGATGCGTTCTCGTTGGAGGTTTACAGAAACCTCGTTCTCACGATTCTGCCGTTGCTCGAAATGGACAAATCGGCAGAGGAAATCGCAGAGGCGATGTGCCGTGAGTGTCCAAAGTTCGGGAGTTGAGGCTCCCGAATTTTTTTTGAAGTCCATTTAATATATTTAAATATATTCAAAACTATAATCGTTGAATATATTTAAATATATTCGCTGGCAGCAGGCGTACGGGTTTTGATTCGGGTTCGGGAATTTAATTTTGACTATTGACAAAGTATAAAAGGTATGATATAATATATACATAAAAATTAATCAAAGGAGGCGTATAGTATGTGCGTTATATTTTATCAAACAAGTTCTCAGCCGTTGTTCACTTATGACGAAATCAAAGCCGCCGCCTTAACTAATCCTCACGGAATGGGTTGGATGGCTAATATCAACGGCATAGTCGAGTATCAGAAGGGTTATTTCAACGTAGACAAGTTCTATGATGATTATGTGCAGTTGAGAAGCAACCCCGACCTTGTGGATATTGCGTTGCATTTCCGCATTGGTACAGGTTCAGCAGTAGATATTGCTAACTGCCACCCTTTCCCTTTAACGTCAAACAAAAAGCGTATCAAGAAATCAAGTGGACATTGTGACGTTGGCATTATGATGAATGGCATAATCGGCAAAAGCACAGTTGAGTTTTCCGATACCGCTTTATACGTTATGAATAGTCTTAAAGGGTATTACGATATTGACAGAAGATTTTTCTTGCACCTTAATCGGCATCAGTTGGCGTTGTTCGAGAATGAAATATCGCCTTGCAGATTTGTATTTATGTGCAAAGATGGTACAAAGTTGTTCGGTAATGGCTGGAGTGACTACGAGAACAAAGGGCAAGTGTCAAACAGACATTGGATTCCCAAGCCCGTTTACAAAAATAAATATCATACAGATGATGTTTACATCGGTAGTTATGATGGATTTGATGAATGGTACGAGTCAAAACGTGCAAAGAGGTTTGCAAATAAGAAAAAGGAAGAGCGTCATAAATCCTATATTGATTATCTGATGGAAGAGGGAGCGTAATGCTCTCTCTTTTTTTGTGCGTGAAGCGTGGCGAAGTCGGGATGGTTATATTTAAATATGCGCGCTGGCAGCAGGCGCTTAATAAATATATTTAAATATATATAGTATTAAAATATCTCAAGAAAGTTGTTGACAAATAAATTTAAAAGTGGTATAATCATAATATAAAAGGAGGTATGGTTATGAACAAACAAATCAAGCAACATATTTTTACAGTAGTTAAAATAATTTTAGGAGTAACGTTTATATTAAGTATCTTGTTTTTTATGGCATATAATGAACACCATTATACAAGAACCGGATTCTGTAAGCGTATAAGTAATGGACTTTATCATTTTTATGACAGTAAAGGAAACGTATGGGAGTTTTATTCTGACGAAGATATAGACCCCGAAGCAACAGTTGAAGTAAAGATGTTTTCAAATTGTACACTTGATAACATTAAAGATGATATTATAACTGATTATCAAGTGTTTGATTCAAAAATAAAAATTGAAATTGAGAAAGATTTTAATTCTTAATTTTTAATTTTTGTTTTCGATTTTCAAAAAGGATTTTCAATTTTCATTTTCAATTTCATTTTTCAATTTCGTTTTCATTTTTCGAGAGTGGGTTTGCTGAACGCAGACCCATTTCTTTTTGTGTTCCCAATTCATCTCGGTACTCTTTAATATATTTAAATATAAATAGTTTAAAACCCAATCTCTGATTGATGACCAAGCATTTCCGTGGATTAATTCTCATTGAATATATTTAAATATAATCATTATATCATTATACACAAAAGAAGTCAAGTAATTATTTATATTTTATTATTATACTTTAATCATAGATATAAGATACTAACCGCTATAAGAAATCTGTAATATATAATATATATTTAATAATAGAAAGAATGATAATTTATATATATAAACAGACCATTATATATATCCTAATTAAACAACCAATAAACAAAGACAGAACCAATGCGTAAAACAGAAGAAAGGAGGAAGATATGAAAAAGGGAAAGGAGAAATCAGAATAAAAAATAAAAAATGGAGTTCGGGTTGGCACGACCACCAAGCCGCCACCGTCTGAAACTATTGTATATATTTAAATATAATTATCTAACTAACCGTATGTGATACTGTGTACGATACCGATACGATGTGTGTCGTGTCGTAATATTATTAGCGGAGTTCTACGGGTAACTGCTGGCAGCAGGCGCAGTACCACCCACCCTTAGCCCCATTAAGCATCGCCCTATATATAGGGGGAAAACGGGTACGGATTTGCCCCGTGCGTGTGCGTGAGGCGAAGTGCGAACGTATGTTCGATTTTTGTTTTCCCGTGTGCGTGAAAGGTCAGATATATTTAAATATATTCGATTCAAATATATTTAAATATATTCGAGCCGCAAAGGGAACGTGTGTTCGATTCTTGTTTTCGATTCCGAACGTGTGTTCGTGTATGCCGTATAATGCGATATTTTGCCTTTATTTTTGATTTTCGTTTTAAGGCGTGTATTTTATCGAGTAGATATATAAAATGGATTTTTAAGCCCTTAAAATGGATTATATGGCTATATGATACGATATGATTATAGACAATAAAAAACCCACAACATAACGTTGTGGGTTTTCCTTTTTGGTTTTCAGTTTTTGTTTACCATCTCCAGTTTATCTCATCCATATATCTGCTCAGTTTATCGTGTGTTTTAAGGTACTCTCTCCCTTCTTTTCCTATACGTTCATACTCATATTTACATCCGTCACTATAATCGTATTCAAAGCCCTTTTCCGTAGGAAAACTAACCCACGCATAAGCAGTATATAACAGATGATAAAAAACATCTTGAATTGTAAAATCTGTAAATGTTTCATTAAGGCACATATTCCAAGCCTCAAGTGCTACTGTTAAACAAAAATCTCCATTATCACAAGATATATTCATTCCTACTGCATCCATACCATAAGCACAATACGCTTGTAATTCTGCTTCTCTCATATTATCGGCTACTATAACAACGTCATTCTGATTATTAAGTGTGATTTTATATTCCATTTTCAATTCTCCTTTTCTGTTTTGCTTTTTGATTATATAGGGCGGTTTTTATACCGCCCTATTGTTTACAATTTTCTATTTTGGATTTTGATTTTTAATACCATAGTTTATAGGTATAACCGCCTACGATATGCAAATATACGTTACCATCTATATCGCAAGATATAATCATATCATCATCGGGTATATCATTTTCAAGTGTTAACGTTTCCTTGACAGTTTCTATTTTTAATTCTACGAGTTCAAAGCCTAGCATTTGATAACGTTCTATAATTTCGGGTATATATTCTCTGAAATTAGAAACATCAAGTGTATGTTCTATTACATTTCCATTTTCGTTTTTCATTATCAGTTTATGTGATTCAATATCGTATCTCATTTTCAATTCTCCTTTTCGTTTTATGTTCTTAATTCTAGGGCGGTTTTAATAACCGCCCTTGTTATCTGTTTTTGATTTTCAATAATCCATACTATCACGATATTCGTTATAAGCATCCATTATATCGGCAGTATATGAAGTGCTACCAAAAAAGCAATTCTCTTCATATCGTGCAATTCGTTTTGCGTTTTCAATTCTCCTTTTCTCTTTTTCTTTTTCCTTTTTCCTTTTCATATCTGCTTCAAATGCTTCATATACGATACTCTCAATATCCCACGCCCAGCGTGTTTGTAACATCACACGCATATCTGTAATTTTCATAATGTTGAACCCTTCAAAACCTTCCATATACGCTTCATTCTCTGAGATAATTGTGATTTTTCTTTTCATTTTTGTTTCTCCTTTTCTGTTTTTGTTTTCAGTTTTCATTTTCAATTATTATTCTCTGGGCTTAGAGCGTACCCCTTAATAGGGGTACTGCTCTTTGAAAAGTGCTACGAGCGTATCGCCCAGCGTTTCAACGCTCATCATTGAGTTGTGATACTTGCGAATATAATCCACAACGTTTTGCATTACTATCGCAATTTTGCGATATTGTTTAGCACTTGTGAATTTTGCAAGCCTAAATTCCATCGAGTAGGAATGTTGAAAATTAAAGGCTAACAAATGCTGAGTGCAGTTGTATGAACCCGTACCGAAAAGGTTATCATCAGCGTTAAGGTATCTGTTATCGTGTAAGTTTTTGCCGTTGCCGTTGTGCTTCGGTAAAACGTAACGCCCATTCTCATATCTAAGCGTTCTTGCATATCCCACAAAACCACGCCCGAAATACTCGTGCATTTTTGCGTTCGGCATTTTATCGAGATAAGCATACACACCGCCAAACGCTTTGAAATACGTTTCAACATTCGGGAAAACATAGCGAAAATCAATGCTATCATCGACTAATCCAGTGTGTAAATGTGAACCGCAGTCGTCATTCATTTCCACGTATCCCTCTGTCAGCAAGGCTTCAAACGCCCCTATGAGTTTTGTAAAGCCTTGTTTACTGTTGTAAACAACGGTTTTCCATTCGGTCGAGTCTATCGAACCATCGCTGGTAGGCTTACATTTGAATGTGTGAGATAAGACAGCCCTTGATACAAGCGTGTTTGCGGATGTTTCAAGTTCGCAAGATACTGTAATTCCGTCACTTGTGGGCGTTCCTATACGTTCAACATTTTCGCTCGAATATGAAAACTCATTGTGTGCACAACGGCTACAAATCGTTATTCCACGAGCGTTCGACGGCGTAAGCACTCTCATAGAGCCATCTCCCGGCTTGCACTCTTCATTACAAAACGCACAATGCGCTTTTTTACGCCCTTCAAACAACTGTAGATTAAAACCACGTTCAATGCTAATTTCAGTATTGAGAATTACATACGAGTTGCTGGACATCATTCTTTTTGTTGTTGACATAGTTTTTTCCTCCTGCCTTTACGGCTAAATAAAATTGATAGTTTCAAGCCATAGTTATGGCTCGATAAGTATTGTATCACACAAGACAAGAACACTCTTTTTTTTTGCTCTAATAGGAAGAAACTCATTCAGCCGAGCCGGGAACGCCCTAAAATCAAGCCTTCCCAGACTTGTCTGCATAGCGTTTTTTGACGTTTGAAAACAGAACACAAAAATGCTTACAAATGCAGTAAAATCAACACTTCCCGGCTTTTTAATAAATTTTTTTCATTTTTTTACAAAAAATTTTTATGCAATTTTTATACATCCTTAAAAAATGCAGTAAAATCAATACTTCCCAGCCTCTTGACATAGGGGCGGGGGAGAGCCATATTGCATAAATTGCATAAAACGCTGGGAACGCTTGTAAATAGGGGCTTTTTTCGAGTTTTAAGTCTTGAAAATAAAGTTAAATCGTCGGTTAGCACCCCCGTTCTCAACCCACGGAAACGAATATATTTAAATATATCACGGAGCTATATTTCAAGATTCAGCCGAAAAATCGAAAAGGTAAAATATCAGACCACAAAAAAAAGAGAACAGATTGTTAGTCTGTTCTCTTCGGTAAAGAAAGGAGGTGTATAGTCAAAACTACATATGTGACCGTAGTTTAATCTCGTGTTCATCCTCATCGCATCGTGATATTTCCTTTTCATAAATCAACTGACTAAGGATTCCCATATCCGCAACGATAATATTCAAATCAGAAATAAGATTCTGAATATCCTTATTGATTCTTGTAACCATTTCAATCTCTTTACTTCCCATCATCTTCCATCCTTTCCTTTTCGGCTATCATATCTGTAAATGCTTTTTCAAAAATATCGGTAAGCATCGAACACCCTCTATGAATTTCATCTGTGTATGGTAATAAAACCTCAGCCCGATTATCATTTATATAATCCAATATCTGATTCAGATTAGTTGAAATGCTTTTAAGAGCATTAACACCTTTTATAATATCAATTTCACTCATAGTCCACCTCTTCATTAAATGTTTCCAATAACAACTGATAACCCTTTGTATTTTCTATCTCTTGACTCTCGTCAAGTTCTAACTGCTTAAATATCGTACTGTTCTTACTTGTTACAATAAATCCGTATATCAGCCGTGCAAGTTCTTCATTATTAAGTTTTCTAATCTTATCTCCATTTGTCATATTAATACCTTTCAATAACGTTCTCAAATATTCGTAAATCATATTTGTTCATATCACGCCTATTAAGAACTGCTTTTATATCTTCAAAATCATATGTGTTCATTAGCACCTTTTCACGGCTATTTGGACGATTTTTATTCTTACCCATAAGAGTATAGCACCTTTTCTCAATCGGGGCTTTATACGGTAACATTAACGCCCATTCAAGCAAAGAATTAAGGAACTCTTTTCTACTCTCTTCATCTGTACCATCCCATTCAAAATATCTTCGATTATTTCTAAAGGTAGAAAAATTTAATGGATAAGTCGGGAATATATAAGGATATGCAAAATATATATAACCATTCCAATTACCTTCGGTATCGGGATGCCCAGCGCAACATCCAACTGTATTATATCCTCTTTCATTTAAGGCTATAAGAATATCCCACATCTCTTTATCAATATTTTGTTCAACCATTTCAGCCGACATTCCTATCAACCGTCCTAAGTTTTCGCATTTCGTCATCTAACATCACCTCAAAACTTTCTAATTTACCTTCTTCTGCAAATTCATACGCCATTCTCTGATAATTGCGTTTTGCCGAACGTTGCCTCTTTTCTTTATTTTCACACATAACTTGTGCTACATACATACTCGGTACAAAACCCACACTATACATTATGAAGCCACCCCATTATTTATAGTTGGTACTGTCGAAACTGTAGCATATGTATAAGGACGAGGCTCAAAAAATGCGTTATTAAGCCATCCATTAGCATAAGGATTATACTGTAATGTTATCGTTTGTGCCGTATTCGTTGATACTGTCGGCTCAGATGTAGGCTCTGTTACAGAAACAGAAGGTGTTTCTTCTGTTGTCTGTTCTTCTCTAATCTCATAATGTCCATTTACACAAGCAATATGGTAAGCCTTGCAGAAGATAGCGCACATCTTTCTACTTGCCTTTTCCGCATTACGAACGTGATTAACATTATTCTCTGCACCTTTTGAAATGTAATGCGTATCAAGTGCCTTAAACATCTTCTTAAATGTCTTTAAGAATGTCATATACTGAATCGCATTAACAAATCTCGGCATACGGATTTCAACAGAATAATTGTGCTGAATATTAACCCAATTTGAATGAGCATCGGGGCAATAAAAGTCTATCGGCTCATTATATTCGCCCCAAGTTCTGCCGAAAATAGCCTCTCTATCTTCATCACCAATTTCAATAACAATCTTATTAAGTTCTTCAAAAAGAGTTTTGTAATCTTCATAAAGATGACGGAAATTATATCTATTATCAATAAATCCAAAATGAGTATGCAGACCGCATCTATTGTGATTAACCTTAAACTTATAATCATCGTTCTTATCCATATACTCAATACCACCGATAATTTTTGCTAAAGGTTGCTCACTTGTATAGATAGGGCTTTTATACTCTATATCAACCGTAGAATCACTTGTTGCAAGAAAATCATTGTCAACAAGATATGCCCTTGCGTGAGTTGAAACGCCCATTGATTCTAATTCAAGTGAGATAGAAATGTTGTCAGCATTTCCCGAACCTAGACGAGTAGTATTCTCTTCGCCATATCCGTGAAGATTCTTTTTACCTCTATGGTCTGCACACATCCATACACCATTTCTCTGTGCAGGTGTTGTTACTCTTTTACCACCAAGTGCTTCACTTGTAAGTCTGCCACATTCTACACAATGTCCACTTGTGGGGCGACCATTCCTTGAACGCATCGGATTTGTTCTGATATTTCTGTACTGCATACTACATACCCTCCTTAAATTGACCTAACGTGTTTCTGTCTTATTGACAAGTCAATTATACCACACTCTGTATTTAATGTCAATACCTTTTTAAAACTTTTTTTGAAAAGCACTTTTTTATTATATAGGAAATAAACCCCATAGTATTGACAAATGAGTTATCTTGTGGTATAATGTAGTCAAAGCGTTTGAAAGGCGTGTTATGAATATCAAAGAATTATGTAATGAAACTAACATAGAATATAATTCAAATCACCCGTCTTATTCTCTTAATAAGATAAAACAGAATTATCTTATCGAGCAGATACGAAAGGGTGATTATAAGATTGTTAGAAAATTAACAAAACAAGAGCAGATAACAGGCAAAAAACTGACTCAATGCAAACAGTTATTGGAAGATACGATTTTGGTTCAGTTGTCTTTATCTGATGAAAACACTATTCGTGCGGATATGAAGGGCTATTTGGAACTGTTTAATATCGTCAATAGTAAGTACCGCTATTTCGCATATGAAAATATGACCGAGCAGAAATACAAGATTCTTGAGGGCTTCGTTGACCCTAAATGCGAGAATAATACTCTATGCGATTATGTGGACGATGTTAACCCTATTTTGTACAGATTGGTCAAACAAGTTTTTAAGAAAATGTCGGGCGAGATGTTACTGTATGTCAAGGAGCATCTTATGTTTGCGAAGAAGTACATAATACCTACAGAGTCGGGGGATGGCGTGGAATATTTGCGCACCGTAGAAGCCACGAATGACCAAGTAGAAGAATATATGCGCCTGTTCAGATATTATGCTGATGAGATGGGCGTTCATAATCTTGACAACCTTAATAACCGCACCAAGTATAAGATTAAGGCGAAGGTGTGCAAAGAGTTGGGGATTACTTATGCTTATACCGAATATGAATTGATATTGAACCGTGAAGGGTTACAAAATGTTATTGGAAGTCGCCCCGATTTAATTGAATTAAAAGACAGTTTGAACAAGAATATCATTCACAAATTAAATATGTCGAAGCAGGGTCATTTAAAGGAATATAGTGTCGAAGATAAAGAGCATTGTTCTGATTTTCTTATCAAAGTTATGTAACCTAAATGCTTATCGTTACCGCTATAAAAAGTCCGTAATAATATATTTTATATATTAGGGAAAAGTTATAGCGGTAATTTTTTGTTAATGTATCGTTGAATGTACTGTTTTCGGGGTTTTGGGGATTTGAATGTATTGTTTTTTAAGGTTGGGGAGGTAGCCCCACCCCACGCCCACTACCCCTTTCTCTTTCCAACCTTTCTCTTTCCCCTCTCCCAAAAAGTTCGTTAAAATAATCACAAAACGAAAACAAAAAATGAAAATCAAGAATTAAAAATAGAAAGTGTTTCCAAACACTAAAAATAATTGTAATATAATACCTGCATATTATACTAATAAATATTATAATATTTTAATATTAATATAAATCATATAAAATAATAAATATTAAAATATCAATAAGAATATTCAACAATCATAATATATATTAAACGTGATAATAACAGTAATAATAAGCAAAATATATATTATATAAATAATATAATAATATAAATAATAAAATATAAATATATATAATAATTAATTAAAATATGATATAATTAATTTAATAAGTTAATTGATTATTAAATGGTAAATTAATATTTATATTAGGGGGAGAAGAAATATAAATAGAGGGGTTGACATTTGGGGAGAGGTGTGGTATAATGGAATCACAAAATTGAAATTTTATAAGGAGATATGCGTATGAGTTATATGGAAGAACTTGAAAATGATAAAGGAAAAATTATTATTTTAACAGGTATGAGTTGTGCAGGTAAAGATACTGTAAGAAGAGTTTTAGAACAAGATTACTATGGCGGTTATACTAATATAGTATCACATACAAGCCGACCTATGAGAGAAAATGAAGTTGATGGAATAGACTATCATTTTGTGTCAAAAGAAAAGTTTAATGATATGATAGACAATAATGAAATGATAGAATATCGAAATTACGAAACTAATTGGAATGGTCGAGGTGAAACTTGGTTTTATGGGGTTAAGAAATTCACACCTAAAAATATCAACTATGTAATTGTAATGGATTTAATGGGAGCAGAAAGTATCATTCGACACTTTGGAGAAGAGAATTGTATAGTTATATATCTTTATGCTTCTGATGGAATCCGTAAAAGAAGAGCGATTAGCCGTGGTTCATTTGACGAAACAGAATGGAATAGACGTTTGATTGCCGATTATAAAGATTTTAGTTTTGCTAATCTTAATAGTTTTATGCACAGACATAAAGTATGGCAAATTGATAATGATATAAATGACTTAGATGAAGTTGATGAAATAGCAAGTGTTATTGATTTCATACGGTGGGGTCGATTGTCTTAATAGAAAGGGAATAAAATGAGAAGATGTTATTACTGTAATGCAAAGAAAAATGATGATAATATATTATGTGAAAAATGTACAAAGGATTTAGAAGAAAGATTAAAGAAAAAGAAAGATGATAAGAAGAACGATGAATTAAGAGAAAACAATAAAAGTAAAGAAGAATCAGCCTTTAGAAAAAAGGCAAGATATGCTATGCGTGAAAGTGCATATTTAGACCAAGGAATAACTCAATGTTAAAAGGAGATATTATAAAATGACAAGATTTGAAGAAGCGTGTGAATGTCCTTTTCAGATGGCAGTAATGGTATGTTTTTGTATTGCCGCATATATTGAACAAAATAGCGGATATAATCTATCTAAAGAAGAATTGAAATTCTTTATTGAAGAGAACTACAAAATTATTGAAGAATGGTTAATGGAGGAAAGCAAAACAAATGAGTAGAGGTTCATATACAAGAGATTTTTATTTTATACCTACAATTTTATATCATAATGGTGATGGGATTTATTATTCTATAGAACTTGCGTGGTTAAAATGGTATATAGGCATTTGTTGGATGAATAAAAATGCAAGAGAACATATGAGAAAAATGAGGAATGAACATTGACAGATAAAGAATATCTTATTGATTATATACAAAATCATAATGGCGAAGAAATATATGAAATAATAAAAAAATAGAACACTTGAGTTCTACATATACTGATTCCCGTGGAGCATTTATTGATTTTCTCAATAATGAAGATATGGGTGAATTATTTAAATCATATATTAATATGCAAAAACTTGTTCAAGATAAATATGGTAGTTGGCTTTTAATGACAGGAGATAAAAATGAAATATAGACCATTAGATATGTTTGTAAAGCAAACAGATGAACTTAAAGAACTTATAACACAATATCCCGATTATCCTATTGTTGTTATAGTTGATTCAGAAGTAGTTGCTGATTATGATTATGGTTGGTGGTATGCACCCGAAATTAGATTTGGTATAGGTGAAATACTCGATTGCGAACAAGATATAGACGAAGAGAAAACTTATATTGACCGTGATGAGTTTGAAGAAGATATGTATAATAAATATGAAGATGATGAAGAATATGAGAAACTTGATAATTATGAGTTTGATGAAATGATAGAAAATAAATTAAAAGAGTATGAACCGTATTGGAAAAAAGTTATTCAGATAAGGGCTAGTGTGTAATGGATAGAAAATATACAACTGTCAATAATATAGAAACTTTTATTAATTATTATGATATAAATAAAATTTATCTTGATGTAGATGGTGTACTTATTCATTCTTGCCAAGCCATTTGTGATATATTAAACGAAGATAAAGGTACTAATTTTACAGGTGACCAAGTTATAAGTTGGAACTTTAAGGAAATTTGCCCCGATTTAACTGATGCAGATATAGAACTTTTATTTGCTGATGATAGATTTTTTAAGTATGTTAAATGGATAGATGGGGCAAGAGAATTTATTAATCGTCACGAAAATAATATAACAATCGTGACAAAAGGTACATATCGAAATATATTTAGAAAAACACTTTTCTTTAATTATTATAATATTAAAGTTGTAATTAAAGGTCTGCCATTAGACACAAGTAAAGGTGAAGTTGATATGAGTGACGGGTTGTTTATAGACGATTGCACCAAGAATCTTGTTGAAAGTAATGCCAAATATAAAGTACAATTCTGCGAATATGATGACGGGTTAAACAAACAAAGAGAATGGATTAAAAATTGGGATGGATTAAAAATGTATAATTGGTCTTGACAAATGAATCAAGATATGATATAATATAATCATCAAGCGAAAGGAGATAATATGGATATAAATATTACAAATGAAAACCTTGTAATAACCGCATATGATGTTATTCGTAGAGAAACAAGGCGATATAATAGAGAATCTAATGATGCAGAATTAGGTAATTATGTAAAAGGTGTTGTAGATTTACAAACAGAATTATATAAAGATGCACAATTTCAAACCGCATTAAATGAAGAATTAAATGAAAGTGAGGAATATTAAATGAACGCAAACAGAAACCTTGTAATTGATTTTAGAGTAAACAACGAACACGACCATTTTATCGGGGATGTTAAGCATACTCAGCCACATCAGAAGAAGAAATATGCAACTAAGCCCAAGAAAATTACACATAAGCGTGTAGAAGAAGAACCCGAAGAAAAGACAGAGAATAAGGCAGAAGATTAATGGGTAATAATAAATATAAACGAGAGTTTAAACGATTTAAGCACAAGTATGTACGTCTTAAACTTGCCGTTAAAAGAGCATTAAATGAAATATCCGATACCGCAGATGCCGATGCTTATAGTGATTATGATGTTGGCGTAAATTATGGACTTATGTTGGCTTTTAAGATATTGCGTAAATATGTAGAAGGTATTTAATATGGACTTACGTTTAATGATGTTAGAGTATAATATGGGATTATTTGGATTTGGTATATTTGTAGGAATGATAATTGCCCTAATACTAATGTGTATATGGGGTGTATTTAGAAAAGAGGATAATACCAATGATACTAAAGGAACTGATAAAAACACACTTGAGAGAGATAGAAGTGTGGGCGTTAACGATTATAATAGTAGCAGGGGATATTGGAGCAATAATCACAACGATTATCGAGAATCGGAAATCGGAGAAGTGATAGAAGATTTGATTATTTGTGATATGTTGGGGTTATTATGAAAATAAAAAGTGTAATAGCAAAGATATTAGATTTACCAAACGCATATAGGGTTTTAGAAATAATGGATATGGCAGGATGCGATATTGAAGAAATAGAGCCTTATAGTGATAAATATAGAATAAAGCCTAAATGGTATGTTACAAAACAAGAAGCCGAAGATTTACAAAATATAGTTTTACATCAACACAATTATAAAAAAGTAAACAAGTTATGGTATAAACTATTCAGAACAAGAGAAGGTTATAGATTCCTGTACTATTACAGATGAGATGGACACAAGAACAAAGAGAACAGTTTTCTAATTTCATAAATGAAGTCTTATATGAGAAATTAACTACCCAAGATTACTATAATATAATGCGTAAGTTAGGTGCTGAACACCGTGGGGATAGATTTAGAACTATCTGTCACAATGTAGATGGAGGCGGTTTTAACTTAGCATTTAACGAAGAAGATAGATATTTTACTTGCTTTAGTGAATGTGGTTGCTCATATTCACTTTTAAGTTTAGTTAAAAAGCGCAGAGAACTTATCGGAGAACCTTGTACAACATATCGTTCTATGAAATGGATATGTGAACAAGTAGGGATTGATTTTAACTTTAAGGAAGAAGTAAAGCAGGTTAAAAACAATATCTATAATTGGCAAGGATTACTGAGATATACAAAAGGACAGAACTTATCAGAAAATAAAATATATGATAACTATGTCCTTTCTAAACTTGACGATTGTATTTATCTTCCGTGGCTTGAAGAAGGTATTAGCGAAGAAACGCAAGAAAAGTATCAAATCAAGTGGTATAATCGTAGTCAGCAGGTGGTTATTCCTGTTAGAAATATTGATGGTAAACTTGTAGGTACGCATTGTCGTAATACCAATCCCGAATTAATAAATGATGGATTGAAATATTTTCATCTTAAAATGCTCAATGGTGATGAATACAAGTTTCAAATGGGATTAGAATTGTTTGGGCTTAACTATAATAAAATTAATATTGAAAAGTCTAAGCAAGTTATCCTATTAGAATCACCTAAATCTGTTATGCAATCCGATAGTTTTAATATGCCTAATATCTGTGTAGGAATGTTCGGTATGAATTTTTCTATTCAGAAGTTAAAGTTATTATTAAACTTAGGCGTAGAGAAATTTATAATAGCATTAGACCGTCAGTATGATGTTATGCGTGGTCGGGAATGGGAAAAGTATAAGGTTAAAGTTAATAGGATAATTGATATTATAAGACCTTATGCAAAAGAGATTAGTATAATCTATGATAATGATACTGATAGATTATTAGATTATAAAGATAGCCCGACAGATAAAGGCGAAGAAGTGTTTAAAAGGTTATTAAACAACAGGGAGATTATATAATGGCTAATGTAAATGATTATAGATTTGGCGTATGTTTTTGTGATTTAGATTTTACAGATAAAGTTGAAAGTTTAGAAATATTTGAAAGTTATGAAGATGCGTTTAAACGTTATTATGAAGTATTTTCTATATGTTTTAAAGAAAATCCAAGATGGATTCCCAATGATTTATGGATAGTATGGATTAGAAAAGATAACCAAATCGTGCAATTTGAACAGTTACTATGGAATACAAGATGTAAATTAATAGATTCGGGCTTGACAAATTAATCATTATGTGATATAATATAGTCAAGTGGGGGCATAGTTCAATGGTAGAATGACACTCTCCAAAAGTGAAGATATGGGTTCGATTCCTGTTGCTCCTGTAGAAAGTGAGGTATAGTATGGATTGGAAAATATTTATATTATCTTTTTGTATGTATGAATTAGGATTTTGGATATGTCACTTTACTGAAAAACATCAAAGAAAGAAGTTTGAAAAATGGAAGTCAAATACAAAAACCATAGCAGAAACGGATTAATAAATAATCACGAATATGTTGTAAAGATATTTCCACCTAAAAGCGGTATATATGTTTATACTATACAATTTATATATGATGCAACATCACAAGAAGAAATGGATAAGGTAATAAATTATGCGTCTATGATTTCTATTAAACATAATTTTGATTTTGACGATAAGGATTTGGAGTTAGAATAATGACAAGAAAAGAACGTAAAAAAGCCATTGAAGTGCTTGACGATATGAAAGTTAAGATTGGTATACCCAAAGCCGCTAAAATGCAAAACGACAAAAATTGGGCGTTAGATATGGCAATAAAGGCACTATCGCAAGAGCCGTGTGATGATTGTATCTTTGAAGAAGGTAGCAAATATTGTGTAGAGCATTGTCCATACGAAGCAGAGGCAAACAAATCTTGCGAAGGTGCGATAAGCCGTGAAAAAGCATTAGAACCATATAAAGGCTTAAATGACGATGATGTTATATCGGTGCGGTTGATAAAGAAAAATATTACAGAATTACCTCCCGTCACACCGAGCAGACGTAAGGGGCATTGGGTACATAAAGGACAAGGTATATACTGTTCTGAATGTGGTAAAGAGAGTGGATATAATCCATTTGGTGCAAGTAGATTTTCTGACTATTGCCCGTCTTGTGGAATAGAAATGGAGAGTAAAGAATGAATTTTACATTTAATATGGGGCAAATGGCAGATACAAGTTATATAGAAAATATTTGTAAAAATCATCCCGAATGTGAAAGTTGTCCTGTTTTAGAACAAGGGGCAATTCAGAACATCGCAGACAAAACAATTTATTCTTGTTCAAAGGCTATAATAAATAATATGCAGAAAGCAAAGAACAATGGCAACGTGTAAGTGTAGATATTGTAAGAAAGAGATAGATAAAGATACCGCTTATAGTCCTAAAAGTGGTATGTATTATTGTAATGAGAATCATTATCTGTCATCTTTAGAAAAAAAGAAGAATACAACTAAACATAGTTATAAAAGTGCCGAAGGAACTGACCGCAGAGCATTTACTGATACTATTCAAGATTTATATGTCAATGTTTATGGTTGGAATAAAAAGGCTATAAAATGGCAAATACTTATGTCACAGGCTAGTAATTTACTTAAAGCAAATCCTACTTGGACATATGATACTATTCTTTATGTAATATGGTATATGCAAGAGATTCTTGAGATGAATCTTATCAATAAAGAATCAAATTGGTCACCTTTAAGTCTTGTAGATTATTATGCACAAGAAGCAGAACAGTTTTACAATGAATGTTCAGCAATACAAAAAAGTGTAGAAAACTACGATTTTGAAGATAAGCAGGTTATTATCAAATCTAATAAAAGTAAAAACTTAAAATATAAACCTATCAATATGGAGGACTTATGAGAGATATAAGGCACATAATTACTCACAGATGTAAAGAATTACTTGAATATGATAATAACAATTATAGACCGTGTGCAATTCAATTTGACAAATGGTTTCCATATGATAAAGAGCCGAGAAAATGGATATTAAAAACTTTAGAAGTGAGTGACGAAGATTGGGATATAAGATATTTAGTAAATGTCGCTAAAGTGAGATTTTGTCCTTTTTGTGGCGAAGAACTTAAAATACCTTTAACTTTAGTAGAAAGTGAGTAGAATTAATGAGCGCAATATATTCAAACTCAATTACCGATAGATTATTAGCGTGTTTAGTACAGAACCCAACATTATGTTTGGATGAAAAATACAAATTAGATAAAAACGAATTTGCCGTTAATAAGTTTCATCAGATAATTTATGTAAGTATTTATAATCTTGCTTGTAATGGATATAAGACCATCTCTATTATGGATTTAAATGAGTTTCTTAAACCATATGAAGCGCAGTATAACGTTTATCTTGATAATAGTGGAGATAGTTATATTGCCACAATTATTGAACTTACAGATGTAGATAACTTTGACGGATATTATAAAGAGTTTCGTAAACTATCCTGTTTAACAGTTTATAAAGAGAATGGTTTTGATATTTCAAAATTTTGGAATGAAGAGATTTCTGATGAGAAGAATATGGAAAATCTCAATCAATACAAAATTGAAGATATATTAAACTATTACGATAATCTCCAATTACAAATAGATAAGGTTTATTATCCTAAAGAAAAAGACCTTGAAGAAACTAAAGCAGGATTCGGGCTTGAAGAACTTAAAGCACAGTTACAAGAAGAACCCCTATATGGTCATTCCTTTTGTTCTGAGTTGATGAATACGGTTACAAGGGGTTTAATGGATGGTCAGTTAACTTGTTTTTCAAGCCCATCGGGTACAGGTAAAACGTCAATAGCGGTTGCTACAATGACAAAACTTTGTGCTAAACAGTTATGGGATGATAAAGCAGATTCATTTGTAGATAATCCTTATCAAACAAAGAATGGTGGTTTATACATTCAGTTCGAGTTGGATAATGTTCAAGAGTTGTCAGTTAAGTTTTTGTCTTATATTGCTAATATTCCTGTTAGTACGATACTTAATGGACATTATACGGCAGAACAAAGTTTGCGTATAGATACGGCTATTGATATATTACAAAATAGTAATATTCATTTGGTTTATATGCCAAACTTTACAATGAAAAATATTGAACAGGAAATTAAAGACCACGTTTTAAACCACGGCATTGAACTTTTGGTATATGATTATATTCAAGATGGTGGTGCTATCAATGCCGAAATGGTAAGGGCTAATGGCGGTGTAGGATTAAGAACTGACCAAGTATTAGCAAATTTATCAGACTTCTTAAAGTTAATGGCAAGAACATATAACATTCCTGTTTATACTTGTACTCAGACTAATGCAAACTTGGGTAGTGTAGAAGCAATCGGTGTAGAATCAATCGCAGGTTCAAGAGCCGTTGCAAATAAACTTGATATAGGTGGTGTATTCTTACCATTACGACCCAAAGAACTTAAAGCACGAGAAATTATAGAACAAGAAATCGGTTATCGTGGATTTGGATTACCACACGCTACACATATTTATCATATGTATAAAGTGCGTTTTGGTTCATATCCGCAGAATATAAAAATATGGGTAAATGTAGATTTAGGTACAGGGCATATGACCGATTGTTTTGTAACCGATTGGCAAAATAAAGTTATTAAAGTACCTAAGACAGAATTAAGAAAATCCTAACATAAATATTGACAAATAACATTTTATATGTTATAATAAAGAAAAAATGTTAGTAAGGAGATAGAAATATGACCAAAGCAGAAAATATTGCATATGCTATAGAAAAAGAATGTAGTAATTATAGTTTAATTGAATGGTGTAAAGAATGGGGTTTTACTCTTGAAGATTTTGAAAAATTTTTATCTTATGGAATAAAAGTATTTAAAGAAAATAGTGAAGATAGTGAGGAATAAATATGAAGCAGAAACATTTTATAGATATTCAAAATATCAGAGAAGAAGATACAGAACTTAGAAACAGAAACACATACGCTTTTGATAAACCTTGTAAAATTCAGATAACAGAAAAGTTTGATGGTTCAAATGCGTGTGCTTGTTATGACGCTGAAACCGACACTATGGTTGCCTTTTCCCGTAAGCAAGAACTTAATTTTAAGAATACGCTTAATGGATTTTGGAATTTTGTTCAAGAAATGAATGATAATACAAAGGAAATGTTTAAGGCACATTCTAGTTGGCGTGTGTTTGGCGAATGGTCTAATAAGAATAAGATTATTTATAACGACACGGGAAAGATTAAACATTGGTATGTATATGATATATACGATACAAACCTTCAAATGTGGCTTGAACAACAGATGGTTAAGGACTTTTGTAAGTTAGCAAATCTTGAATATATCCACGAATTGTATTGTGGTGATTTTATATCTTGGGAACATTGTAAATCATTTATGAATAGTCCTGCTTATGGTGACAGACAAGAAGGTATTGTTATTAAGAGAGCAGAACTTGATGATTGGGATGACCACGATATTAAAGCACCTTGTTATCTCAAGATAGTTAACGAAGATTTTAAGGAGTCAATGAAAACTAAAGAAAAGATAGTTGACCCCGAAAAGGAAAACGCCAAAGCAGAAGCCCGTAGGATTATGGAATCTATCTGTACGAAGAATCGTATTGAAAAAGAACTTCATAAAATGCGTGACGAAGGTATTTTGCCCGATAAGATAGAGCCTACAGATTTTAGAACCGTGGCTATGAACTTACCAAGGCGCATATATGAAGATTTGCTCAAAGAAGAACTTGAACTTGTACAACAATGTGGTGAGTTTGGCGGTAAAATGTGTCAGCAGATTAGTATGAGTATAGCAAAAGATTTAATATTAGGAAAGTGAGAATAAAATGGGAGATATGTACGAAGAAGAAAAAATCGAAACATTATCTGATACTATTGACCTTATGTGTTCTAATGATTATAAGGATAGATTTAAGGCTGAATATTATCAAACTAAGATTAGATATGATAAATTACATAAAGTGCTTGTTAAGTATAGTGCAGGAACGCTTGAATTTCAACCTTCTTGTTCAATAGAAACACTTAGAAATCAATGTTTACATATGGGTTCATATTTATATGACCTTGAAGTAAGAGCAGAAATAGAAAAAATTGAGTTATAAAATATTTAAAAGAGGTCTTGACATTAGACCTCTTTTATGATATAATAGGTGTATCAATGAAAGGAGATATAGATGCAGATAGTAATTGAAATTGATGAAGAATTATATGAAGAAGTAAAAGGGTATCACGAATTAACAGAATGTGAATTAGCAATATTTAACGGCACAGTATTAGAACCTCATGGTCGTTGTATTGATGCGGATGCGTTTGAAAAGGATAACTCTGAATTATGGGAGTGTGATTTTATACATCCAAAATACTGTGACACATTGGCAGATTTGGTAAGCAACGCACCGACAATACTTGAAGCAACAAAGGAACAAAGAAAATAAATGATTAAATTATATGTTGGATATAAATGGTTTTTGATTAATGGAAAATGGCTTGTAATATAATAAAAGGAGAAAATATGTCAAGAGAATATCACGATGTTTTTACCGAAAAAGAATGGAAAGAAATACAAAATATAATTAATAATAAATATCTTGAAAAGAAAAATCAAGGATATACTTACGAAGAAATATTTACTGCTTTTCATAGAGTTTTAATGATGGGAATATATTTAGGAGAAATGGATGAGATATTAGAAAAATGCGAAAATGTAAAAAACTAAGTTTCAGTAAAACATTGAAATAGTGAAAAATAGTGAAATAATAGTGGAGAAAAATATGAAGCAAAATTCACGTTGTTATGGTTGTGTATTTTGTCAATCGTGTGACAAAAAAAATGAAGAAAAATGTGCTAGTCAAAACTATATTATGTTTACTACAGAAGAACAGACTAAAATGTGTGAACTAATGGGTTGTTACGAGGTGGAAAAAGATGATGATAATTAAATGGTGTAAAGACGAAACAGAAGAAGAACCTTTTTACAATTTATATATTTATACAGACAATGATTATAAAATGTACATTGGTTGGGTAGGTTGGGGTAGTTCAGAAAAGTGTTGGTATATGCACTATAGTATTCCTCGTATTAAAGATAGATGTAAAAAGTATGAGCAATATACTATTAATGAAATCAATGATGTACTTTTTAGAGCAATATTAGACATACAAGAAGATTTGGCTTTTATAAATAATATGTGCGTTGATTATTGTAATGCAATTTCTGATTATATAATAGATTATGTACAGGGTATAGACCATAATGAAGATTAAACAATTATACAAAAAGAATGAAGCAATTAGTCTTGAGGATTATCTTACAAAATGCGGAGTTAAGGATGTAGAAGAGTTCCTTAATCCTACAGGGAAATATCTTGATAATTATTATGACTATTATAATATGCTTGATGCCGTAGAAATGTTTAGTCGGCATATTGGTGACGATACTTATATCCTTTGTGATGATGATGTGGACGGGATTACAAGTACAGTTATTCTTGCACGTTATATGAAGAAAATGAATCCCGATTGGAATATAAGGGTTTTAGTTCACGAAGGTAAAGAACGTGGATTACAAGATGAAGTAATATTTGATGGTATCAAAAATACTAAAGAAAAATATAATTTTGATGCTAAGTTTCTTATTATTCCCGATGGTGGTACTAATGATAAAGAAGAAGCCGATGCTTTGAATATAGATATATTAGTATTAGACCATCATATGATAACCACACCTATTACGAATGGTATTCTTGTTAATAATCAAGACGAGCGTAATAATAATGTATCGACAAATGGTAGTGGTTGCCTTGTTGTTCATAAGTTTTTACAGGCATTAGATGCTAAATATGATACTGATTATTCGGGATTATATATTGATTTAGTTGCTCTTAGTCTTGTATCTGATGTTATGAATATGGCTGACGAGCAGAATAGAACGTATTATCACTTTGGTCTTGAAACGGCTGAATGTATTAATAATAAGTTTCTCAAAGCACTATTTGAAACTTTTATAGGTGATAAGCCTTATTCTCAAAGAGATATTGCTTTTAAGATAGTGCCTAAACTTAATGCAGTTTGTAGGTCAAAAGATATAAATATAAAATATATTATACTTAATGCGTTTTTCGGAAAGAATATCGAAGATGCGTTAGAGATATGTGCTAATGCTCATAAAGAGCAAGTCGAAATTGTAAACTCTATCATTGAAAACTACACAGATGAGATAAATACTCTTTCGGGAAATAACATTGTAGTATTCTCCTGTGATGATATGCCTAAAAGTTATAGTGGTCTTATTGCAGGTAAAATAATGGATATGAGTGGTGGCAAACCCACACTTGTAGGAAAGATTATCAACGATGAGTTTGTCGGCAGTTTAAGAAGTCCTATTCCTTTACAGAGCGACCTTGACAACAACGAACTTGTAGAATGGGCTAGAGGTCACGAACAGAGTTGTGGTGTTCTTATTAAGCAAGAAAATCTACAACCACTTATTGATTATTATAATAGCATAGAACTCTCATATGAGCCTTGTATTGACGTTTTAAGGTCGTATGCGATAGAAGATGCACCTTGTAATTTATTTGACCTATTTGATGCCAATACGGACGTTTTATGGGGTAATGGAATACCGAAGCCTGTCTTTGAGTTACATAATATAATTTTTACCCCAAGTGAATTACAGATATTAGGTAAAAATCATAGGACAGTTAAGTTAATATCGGATAACATAAGTTATCTATTCTTTAACATAACCAACAAAGACCGTGAACGTTTATGTATAGATAACGAAGAGAAAAAAGATACTAAGTTAAATCTATCAATTATCGGTACACCGACAATAAATATCTATACTACTCCATATGGCAAAACCTATGTAAATAAGCAGATTATAGTAGATAGTTTTAACATCAAGAAATATGTTCTAAGGATAAGAGAAAATGTATTTAAGTGAGGTATTTTTATGAATAAAATGCGTAAAGAATACCAACGACAATTCACCAAATTACTCAGACAAGCAAATAGAGTTATTCGAAAAGATGATTTGTGGCTTGGTCGGGTAGAAGTAAGACAAATTAGCGCACGTTGGGAAGAGTTCTCAGATGGTAGCGGTGGTATTTTGCATACTGTTTTAAGATGTATTGACAAGAAAACCCGACAATATAAAGATTATTGTCTTGAGTATGCCCCTTGGATGAATACAATTCATTGGAAAATATCTATGGAAATACTTAATACATTCTTTGTAGAAGATTTAGATGTATGGCGCACGGGAAATCCAAGAGAAGAAGTACAAGATTGGACGAAAGTACCTATCGACACTAAAGCCCTAGAACATACAAAATGGCGTGATTTGGCAATTAGTCTTTATCAATTAGTAAAATATTGAAAGGTAAAATATATATGAGAATAATTGAAAATAATTATAAATATGATTTGGCTAAAGATTATGAAATAGAATATATCTGTGAATCGTGTAATTCTGTATTTCAGTATAATGATGACGATATAGAATTTGATAAATGTGGGGATGAATATGTTAAATGTCCTTGTTGTGGACATAGATGTTTAGTAGCCGAAAAAGTTACTGAAAAGAATATAGAATTTCCCAAAAGTTTTTATGAATTTGGTGGAAATAATACTAAGTCAGTTGATATATCTAATGACGAAATTACTATGAGGATTAAAGAATGTATAATGTGGTTAAAGAAAAATCCTAATGAACCATTTAAATATATAGCATATGGTAATATGTTTTTATGTGTATTTAACCACGAAGATGAATATTATATAATGGTTGCTAAAAATTATTTTGAAATAAGTATTGACAAATGATATTTGATGTGGTATAATATAGGCATAAGGTCGGTGAACAAGTATTAAAAAGTTGCCAAGACAATAGGGGCTACGTCCGTGGAACGCTTGGAGAGAGAACTCCATTATCAACATCTACGAAATCCATAGTAGAATCGAGTGATTGAAACTGCACTCCCGACCTTATATAGAAGAAAATGCAAAGACAGTTAAAAGACGAATTAAGAAAACAAGCAGAATATTATAAAGAATTGTATCGTAATGGCGAAATATCCGAAGAAAAGGCTAGAGAAATGATACAACCTTACCTTAATGTTATTAATGCAAGTATAAAAGAAGTTGAAAGAGCCTATCGACTTTATATCAAAGAACAAACCTTTGAAAAATTTATGAATTATAGGTATTGACAAATGATATAAAGTATGATATAATATGATTGTGAGTTGAGAAAACCTTGTCGTTGTTTTTTCATTCATACTTAATCTTCCCTCCGAACACGGTTCGTTAGTCACCTACAAGGCTAACAGAGTCTAGCATATGCCCTAGAATGTCGTGAATTGACATATGCCTTATTGGGGATATAGATATGAAATCACATATTTATGTTATAAAAAATAATATAAATAATAAAGTTTATGTTGGACAAACAAAATTATCTTTATCTGAAAGATTTAAGAAACATATATACGATTCTAAAACACCTTGTAAAAAACATAGACCTTTGTTTCTTGCTTTTGATAAATATGGAATAGATAATTTTTATATTGAATTAATTGAAGATTGTGATTCAAAAATTGCAGACGAACGAGAAATATATTGGATTAAACAATTTAATTCTTATAATGAAAATGGCTATAATGCCACAATAGGTGGTACAATGTACGAACCTTATGATTATAAATATATAGCAAATTTAATTAAATCGGGATTAACAACCAAAGAAATAATACAAAAAATAGGTTGTTGTAAACAATTAGTTTATCGTGTTGCCAAATTAAATAATCTTGAAATTAATGGGGCTTATCATAATAAACAAGTTGCACAATATACAAAAGATAATAATTTATTACAAATATTTGATAGTATAAATAAAGCGGCTATATATATTAAAGAAAATAATAATATATCATCTAATTTATCAACAATCAGAACTAACATTTCAAGAAAATGTAAAAATAATAAATATAAAATAGCCTATAATTATAAATGGAATTATATATAATTTTCAATATAATAAATAATTTGCCATATGACGATATGGCTAATCTGAGAGAGAGCAGGACACCTCAGTTAAAATGAAAATGCCGTTATTAGTTGGCTGACACAAGCAACGTAATGATGTGCTGACCTATATGGCAACACATTCTAATAACGGAACTGCACAGAATATCCTATAGAAAGGGGATTTTATAATGAACGCAGATGGTACAGAACTGTTTGAAACAAAAGAAACAGAACTTGAAGAACTTGAACGTAAGATTAAGGAACTGACTAATCGTAAGAAGGCAATCCTTGACAAAGCAAAGGAAGAAGAAGCAAATAAAAAGGCTCAGCGCAAGAAAGAAGTCGAAGATGCTTATAATAACTTTGTAAAACTTCTTAATGCTTATGAAAAGGATTTTGGTGGCGGTTATAAGGTTTCACTTACAGGTAGTTTTTCAATGTAACAAACGTAACAAAATAAACAAAACATTTAGAAAAAACATTTTAAAACAAACGATTTAGAAAAACAAGAGGTAGAAAATTATGGGATTCAATTTTCAGAAAGCAAAAAGAGAAAAGTCAAAGGCTAGGATTTGTCTGACAGGTGCTAGTGGTGGTGGTAAAACACTTTCTGCTCTTTTCCTTGCATATGGTATGACAGAGGATTGGGAAAAGATTGCCGTAATTGATTCAGAGCGTGGTCGTGCTTTGCTTTATGCTAATCGTTCTGATTTGGGTACGGGTGAGTTTTTACATTGTGACCTTGAACCGCCTTACACAACTGACAGATATATCGAGGCTATGCGTGAAGCAGAGAAGATTGTAGGCGAAGATGGTATTATTATCATTGATAGCGGTTCACACGCTTGGAAGGGTGAAGGTGGTGTCCTTGATTATAAGGAACAGATTTCTAATCAGCGTGGTAAAACAGATTTTTCTGCTTGGAATGACGCAGGTAAGGTGCAGAACAGATTTATCGACACAATTATGGATTTGAATTGTGGTGTTATTGTAACACTTAGGTCGAAGTCTGAATATGTACAAGAGAAAGACCCCGAAACAGGTAAGAGTACAGTTAAGAAGTTAGGTCTTGCACCTGTACAGAGAGATGACTTTGAGTATGAGTTTATGCTTGTTATGGATTGCGATAAAGACACGCATAACGCAACAATTATTAAGGATAATACATTCCTTGATGCTCAAGGTTTCTATGGTAGAATTACACCCGAACTTGGCAGACAGTTAAGAGAGTGGATGAATGATGGTGTAGAACCTACTATTTACACTTGCGAAGAGTGTGGCAAGAAGATTAAGGCATATACATTCGAGGATGGAACTACAATGTCGGCAGAAGAGATTGTAGCAAAGTCTAAGGAAACATATGGCAAGGCTATGTGTATGGATTGTGTATTTGCTCTTAGTGAAGAAACCGAAGAAGAAACTGCCGAAAAAGAGATTGAAAAAGCAGAAGAAGAAAATATGAATTTAGAGTTAGAATTTGATAACGATACGAATAATTAAAGGAGAAAACTATTATGACAATTAATGATGTAGAAGTTAGACAGGCAGAAAATAATGAAGTAACCGTAGGTGTGGTATCAGAATTTGATATTAAGGTGTATGAATGTACACGAGAATGTGAGATTGATGGTGAGCCTAAGAAAATTAATAGTGCTTGGATTGGTGGTAATATGATTGTCGAGGTTAATGGCAATCCCGTTAAGCACACATTCAGATACCTTGATACTATTCGTCATAAGAAGAATGGTGACGAGAATAAGATTTTCAAGGGAATTATGACCGCACTTGGTTACGATGTAGAGTTTGATACATCAGCAAAGAAACTTACATATATCAAAACCAATGATGGACTTATCCCTAAGATTGAGGGTAAGATTACATTCATTGACATTAACAAGAACACAACAAATACCGAAACTATTAGAAAGTCGGGTGAGCCGACAAGGGTTAAGGTAACGTCAAAGTTAAGTTTACAGGAAGGACTTAACAAAGACCAATCAGACCTTGCGTTCTATAATGAACTTCCTGTTTCATATATTTCAACAAGCGGTGTATCAGATGAAGATAGTGCTAGGTTTACTGTTGAAGGTGTTGTTAAGGATATTGTGGACGAACTTGATAGTAATGGTGGCACAACAGGCAGATACATTATCGACCTCGTAGTTCCTAATTACTTTGGAGTAGATGTATTCAACCTCATTATGCTTGAGAAGTGGACAAACGTAATTGATGGTGAAGAAGTTGAGATTACAAAGGATATGTTCTATGCACCTAACGATAATGATTCGTTCTGCAAACTTGGCGATACTGTAAAACTTAGTGGTGATATTGAGGGTCATTCCTTTGGTGCAGTACAAACCGCTTCAACCGCTAAAAAGACATTCGGTGGTGGTGCTAAGTCAGTTAAGTCGGGATTTACACGCATTGAGTGGACGGTCAAGGCAGGAGATATTATCGAAGATGCCGACCAATACGATACTGAGATTATCAAGAAAGCACTTGAAGAGCGTGAGGTTATTCTTGACAATAACTACAAGAAGCGTCTTGAGGACTATAAGAACTCACAGAGTGGTAAGGATAGCGCACCCAAGACTTCCGTAAAGGGTAGTGCAAATGGTGGCAATAGTCCTTTCGGAAAATCTGCAAATAATCCCTTTGGGGGAGCGAAGAAATCTCCTTTTAACTAAACTATAAATAACGATTTTAGAAAAGTGGCAGAAATGTCACTTTTCTAAAATCAAACAAATACGAAAAGGTAAAAAGATGAATTATACAGATTGTCCAATTTTTTGCAAATTAAAGAAAAAAGAAACACCATTAACAAGTAAAGTACCATTAGACGATTTTACATATCAAGCACAATTAAACTTTGATTATGAATTTGATGGAATAAGTAAATTTTATCCTTATGAGTTTCCAAATGAATTAAGAAATATAGAATATAACATAATGGTTATTTGTGGAGCAAGTGGAAAGGGCAAAAGTACCTTTTTAAAAGAACTTGATTTCTATAACAAAGATAAAAAAGAATATGATTCTAACAAAGCCATTATTTCTAATTTTGAAACTCCCGATGAAGCAACACATAAATTATCTGCGGTTGGTATAAACTCAATTCCCGTATGGTGTAAACCAAGAAATGTTTTGTCAATAGGAGAAGGGTTTAGAGCAGATATAGCATTAAACCTAGATAATTATAGTATATTTGATGAATTTACATCCACGATAGATAGAACAGTTGCTAAATCAACTTGTAATGGTATTCAAAAATATATTAGAAATAATAATCTGCATAATTTAGTCTTTTGTTCTTGTCATAAAGATTACATACCTTACTTAAAGCCAGATATTGTTATAGACCTTGACGATGAATGTGTATATGATTGTAGAGGTAATGAGTTGGGAAAAACACAACCCTCACAATTCACGAATACCTTGGCGACAAAGAAGAATTGTGGGGGAATTTTAAAAACCATCATTATTTAAGTAAGGATTTGAATAAATCAGCAAAAATTTATGTCGCCTATTTAGAAGATGTATTAGTTGCGATGTGTGCAGTATTACCTATTCCAAGTGGCAACATTAAACATAGTTTTAGACCTAGTAGGACAGTTGTATTGCCCGATTATCAAAATCTTGGAATTGGCACAAAATTTTCAGAAGCGATTGGAGATATATATTTAGAAAAGGGATTTAAGTTTTATTATCGTACTTCACATTTAAGATTAAGGAACTTTTTTGAACATTCTCCATATTGGAAAGAAAGTAGCCATAATAATAAAAAGGCAGATAAAAATAAAAATTTTGATAATAATGCCACAAGTTTTGATAGGATATGTGGGGCTTATGAATATCTAGGGAAAAATGTAGAATCTCCGCATATAGATATTATTGTAGATTATAATGACGAAATATCTTTAGAAAACTTTAAAAATGATTTAATATTCTTAAAAAATAAAAATTATTATCTTACAGTAATAACGGGCGAAGTTTCTAAAGATAATCCTATTGAACTTATATGTCAAGAATTAGGCATACGCACTCAATTATTATACTATCGAAATAAATTAATTTCTAGTTATAAAAATAGAAAAATTATAACTCAATGGGATGATAATTTTAGTAAAGAAATAAGAGATTTTTATAATTGACTTGACAAACTCCTTTCATTATGATATAATATAAGTATCAATGAAAGGAGTTTTAATATGCGGTTATGGCACAAAGATTTAATTCCATATTTACCTCGTCAACAACTTTTGTCACAATATCGTGAATGTTGTTGTATAGCAAAAAGTATATCAGAAAAAGATACTCCTAATCATATACTTGTTAATAAAATTATGTATTATCCTATTGACCATTTTTATATTTATACTTCTATGGTAGCAGATGAAATGGAAAAACGGGGATATAAATGTAATTGGGATAAATTTCATAAGTGGTTACAAAAAGAAGTTACTTGTACCACTATTAATTCGTTATTTAAGTTTTGGCATAATCAAAGGTATCTTATCCAATGTTATTATAATTTACAAGAAAAATATGATTGTGGTGGAATAACAGATGATGAATGGCAACGAATAGAAGATAAATTTGGAGATATATGTAATGGGATTTATAACAGATAATAATGTTGGACGTAAAGGTGAAAGTATTATATATGATTATTTATGGAAACACAAATCTACACTTAAAATTGTTGATGTTTCAAAAGATAAATGGTTTCAACAATTTGATATAGATTTTATTCAAGTTACCACGGATTTTGGTATAAATAAGATAGAAGTCAAAACAGACCGAATGGCTGACAAAACAGGAAATATGGTGTACGAAGTATATTCCGACAGAAGAAATTATGCTAAGGGATGTTTTGAAAAAACTGAATCAGATTATATATTTTATTATTTAATAAATACTAATATCCTATATATCTTTGATACACAGAAATTAAGAGAATGGGTATTAGAACACCAACACAATTTAAAGTTGGTAGATATGGGCGATTATGCTTTAGGATATATTATTCCACTTAACGACCTAAAAGAAATTAGCATAAAAGAAAGATTATAAAATATGAGTAATTACGTTACATACCATTTACATACAGAAGATAGTTTATTAGATAGTTGTACTAATCACAAACTTTATATTGATAAAGCCGTAGAATTAGGTCAAAAAGCCATTTGTTTTACTGAACACGGAAACATATATAATTGGGTTTCAAAATGGCTATATTGCAAAGAAAAGGGTATTAAATACCTACACGGGATAGAGGTATATCTTACTGAAACTTTTGATGAAAGTATCAGAGATAATTACCACACTATTTTAATTGCAAAGAATAAAGAAGGGTTTAAAGAACTTAATAAACTGTTCTTTCTTTCTACGCAAAAAGACCATTTTTACTATAAGCCAAGATTAAGTTTTGATGAGTTCTTGGCTATTAGTGATAATATAATTAAAATATCTGCCTGTGTTCAATCGCCATTAAATAAGTTCCATAAGAGTATTACGGCAGAAGAATTAAAAAGTGGCGTGGTAAATGATGAGCGTAGATTAAAATATATTTCACTTTTAGAAAAATACGATTACTACGAAATACAATATCATAATATGCAAGAGCAGATAGATTATAACCGTTTCCTTTACGATATGTCTATCTTTTATAATAAACCCCTTATAGCCGCTACCGATACGCACTCACTTGATGGTTATAAGGCTGAATGTAGAACAATTTTACAATATGGTAAAACCGATGGTGTATGGGGTGACGAAGAAAATGAATGTGATTTAACATATAAGAGTTATGATGAACTTGTAGAAGCATTTAGAATACAAGATTCATTATCTATGGATATTGTTTTAACTGCCATTGAAAATACTAATGTAATGGCTGATAGTGTAGAAGAATTAGATTTTGACAGGTCAGACAAATATCCTATTCTCTACGGAGAAGATGATGAAAAGGTTTTATGGGAAACCTTAAAAAGAAAATATAATGAAAAGGTTGCTCGTGGCGAAATCGAAGATAACCCTAAATATTGGGAAAATATCAACGAAGAAATGAGAGTATTTAAGAAAATCAATATGATTGGTTTTATGCTCTTAATGTCGGAGATTATGTCGTGGGCTAAAGACAATAATATAGCAACAGGATTTGGTCGTGGTTCAGTTGGTGGCTCGACAGTTGCGTACATATCAGATATAACAGATATTGACCCTATAAAGTGGCATACAGTATTTTCACGTTTTGCTAACGAATATAGAGTAGAGGCAGGAGATATTGATACGGATTGGTACGAAGATGATAGACCAAAGGTTTATGATTATATCATAAATCGTTTTGGAGTACCAAATACTTCATATATCCTTGCAGTAGAAACATTAGCAGATAAAGCCGTTATTGACACAATAGGTAAGGCTTTTAGAGTTAAAACAAATAACGAAACTGAATATACACTTGATAGAATTAAAGAGATTAAAAAGGAATACGAGGCTAATCCCGAAGCGACAAAGAAGAAATATTCAGATTTATTTTATTATTACGATGGGTTATGTGGGTGTGTAGTATCACAATCCCAACATCCCGCAGGTCTGATAGTTAGTCCTGTAACACTTGCCGATAATTACGGTATGTTTTATGGTGCAGATAATCAGCAAATTTTGCCTATTGATATGGACGAGTGTCACGCATTAGGTTTAATTAAGTTTGATATTCTTGGACTTAAATCAGTAGGTGTTATTGATAAAACGTGTAAACTTATCGGCACTCATTTCCCAAAAGCATATGAAGTAGATTGGGAAGATAAGGATGTATTTGAAGATATAACCGAAGATAGTACGGCTATATTCCAATTTGAGTCAGACTTTGCAAAACAATCTATTAAGAAAATGCACCCAATGAGTGTAGATGATGTTTGTTTATGTTCTGCTTGTCTTAGACCTAGTGGTGAAAGTTATCGTGAACAAGTTTATAATAGACAATGGAATAAGAACCCAAGTAAAATCATAGACGATTTATTATCTGATAGTTACGGATTTCTTGTATATCAAGAGCAGACTATCGCATTTCTACAACAGATATGTGGCTTTAGCGGTTCAGAAGCCGACAATATCCGTAGAGCAATAGGTAAAAAGCAAAAAGACAAGATAGATAAGGCATTACCGCAAATTCTTGAAGGATATTGTAATAAATCAGATAAGCCTAAAGAAGTAGCGATGGAAGAAGCAAAACAATTCCTTAAAGTTATTGAAGATGCAAGTGGATATTCATTTAACTTTAATCACGCTGAATCATATGCTATGTTAGGTTATGTGATGGGTTATTTAAGATACCATTATCCTGTAGAATTTTGTACAAGTTTCCTTAATTGTGCCAAGAATGATGAAGATATATCTAACGGAACAATTCTTGCGCAGAATAAAGGAATTAAGATTAAATCTCCAATATTTAGATTTTCAACAAGTGAATATGGGTGCGATGCCGAAAATAAGATAATATATAAAGGTATAGATTCAATTAAAGGTATAGGAAATAATTGTGGTAATAATTTATATAGTCTAAAAGACGGACATTATAATTGCTTCACTTCTGTATTATGGGATATATTTACTAAAAGTCTAGCAAACAAAACCGAAATAGAAAAATTAATTAAAATAGATTTCTTTAGTGAGTTCGGTGATATAAACTTATTATTACAAACATTTGAAATATTTAAACAATTATATAAGCGCAAAAGTTTCAAGGTAGCAGATTTAGAAACATATAATGTTACTAGAGAAGAAGTAATGAAATTTGCTGAAAAATCTACTGAGAAGATATTTAGTGGCGTAGATATGGAATGTTTGATAGGACATATTTGTTCAAAATTGAAATATATTCCAATAACTAATATTGAACGTATGTCAAATGAAATGGGTATTTTAGGTCATACAGATTATGTCGATAAAAGTATTGACGAGAATATTCTTATCGTAGGAAACATTGAAACTAACAAATATGGAAATAAGTTTGCTACACTTTATAGTCCTAAATACGGAGAATATTATCAAAGAAAGATTAACAAATATTCTTACGCAGACCATCCGTGTGATAGTGGGGATATTATAAAAGTTGTGTTTAACACACAATTTAAGCGCAGACAAGTAGATGGCGAATGGACTAAATCAGAAGAAAAGGAAGAAGTATTAAAAAACTTTAGTATTATTAAAAGTTTTAAGGAGGATTAATTATGAACAAGGCACAATTATCAAAGTTAAGAGATGTTGGTATTACGCTTTTAATCTTTGTCCTGTTATTAACACTTATGATTATACTTAATTTTGGTGCTAGTTCGGGCATAGATAAAACAAAAGCATTTAGAACGGTGGCAGATGTAATTCAAGAACCATATTCTTTTGATGATGAGGCTATTGCTTTATCTGAATCTTCAAACGATACAGGACTTAGAGCCGAAGCGATTGAGGCAAGTAATATGGTCAACGAAATAAGAGAAGATGCAGGATTAGACCCTCTTGTATGGGATGCTAACCTTGAATCTGTAGCCGATGTTCGTGCTAGTGAAATATCTGAAAACTTCTCTCACACAAGACCAAATGGTAAACAATGGTACACAGTTAATAGTAAAATACAAGGTGGAGAAAATTTAGCATATGGTTTTGATAATGCAGGAGATGTAGTAGACGCTTGGATGGATAGCCCGACACATAGAGATAATATCTTATATGACGATTTTGCAAAAGTTGCAATATCAATATACGAAGAAGATGGCACATATTATTGGTCGCAGGAGTATGGATATTAATGACAAAATTGCAATTTTGTATAATATTAGATATACTTTTTGCTTTAATACTTTTTAATTTATTGTGTTGTTAATTTTCAGATAAGGACTTGACAATCGCCTTTCATTATGGTATAATATACCTATCAGATGAAAGGCGGTTGTTTTTTATGTCGATGAAAGTTAGAGCAAAATATCTTAAATGTAATTTCAAGAACGGGGATTTCTGCATTATTAATTGGTCACCAATCGGGGATTTCGGAAATCTTAAACTTTCTTCATACTTTACGTTCTCAAGTAAAGGGGAAGATTCTTACCTTGTAGAAGGTAAAGAGTATGAACTTGAAGTTGAAGAAATATCGTGCGACCCTAGATTTGGTAGTTGTGTGCGTATTATTAGCGTACCATCTATGATAGATATAGACATTAAGAATCTTACAGAACAGAAATCGTTTGAAATTCTTATGGATTGTACATCAAGCGAAAAGATTGCTCACAACATTCTTAATGCTTATCCTAATTTTATTGAGAAGATTTTAACAGAAGGTCAAGAAAGCATCGACTTGTCTTTAATTCACGGTGTAGGCACGGCATATCTTAATTCATATGCAAGAACTCTTACCGAGAGATATAAATATTATTCTATGGTACAGAACCTTAAAGAGTATGAGGTTAATACAACCGATTGTAAGGCTCTTTTAAGCGTTTTCTGTGATGAAGCAACAACACTCAAGGCTATTGAAGAAAAGCCTTATATGGTGCTTATATCGGTCTTAAAAAGGTCGTTTGAAGTATCTGACAAACTCCTTATGAACATTAGACCCGAATTAAAGCATACAGAAGAACGTTGTGCATATCTTGTACTTAGTGTACTCGACCAAAGCGAAAATGAAGGTGATACTTATACAGATGCTAATGACCTTTATTTCTATATTCTTAACGAATACACTATTGCTAAAGATTTACAGGATTTAATTGTTCCTGTTGTTAAAACAAGCGAATTATTCTTTTACGATGAAGAAACTCATAGAGTAGCAATAGCAGAAACATACAATGGGGAATGTATGATTTCTAACCTTGTAGATGAAAAGGTTAATAATCCACATAAGTTAGATATAGATTGGCATAAATACACAAATGTAGATGGTTTTGAACTTACAGAAGAGCAAAGTAGTCTTTTAAGTAGCGTTTGTGAATATGATATAGCCATTCTTGCAGGTAAAGCAGGTTCGGGTAAAACAAGTTCGGTTAAGGCACTTGTTAAACTTATGGAAGATAATGGACTTTCATATTCCCTTCTTGCACCTACAGGGGCGGCGGCTTTAAGACTTTCTAATCAGACAGGACGCAAGGCTAGTACAATTCATAGAAAGTGTCTTAAAGACCAAGAGATTTATTCAGACGTTATTATCATTGATGAAATGTCAATGGTCGGATTAGACGTATTTGTAATGATGCTTAATTGTGTTACAAATCCAAATGCCAAGTTTGTACTTTGTGGCGATATGTACCAATTACCGAGCATTTCAAAAGGTTGTGTATTTAGCGACCTTATTGAAAGTCATAAAGTGCCTACCGCAGAACTTACAAAAGTATTCAGATATGATACAAGTGGTGGTGCTTTTGTAGGTGAGAATGTAAGACAGGGAAAGAATTTCTTTGATAGTAATAGAGTAAAAGAAAAAGAAAATATCCTTACTATATCGGGAAACTACAAGTTTGTAGAAAGCGAAGAAATCTTTGAAGAGATTATTAAAGAATATGAACGTCTTGTAAAGAAATACAAAGAAGATGAAATAATTATCCTTTCACCTTATAATAAAGGCGATTGTGGTACTTATAGAATAAATGAATATATTGAAAATGAATACAATGCACCCAAAGCAAATGACTTATCATTATCTTATAAAAGGGATGGAGTGAACATTGTATTCAGAAAAGGTAGCCGTGTTGTTAATACTAAAAACGATTATAAGGCTTTGCCTTTAGAAAGTTGGAATATGATTAACAATTCTAACGGCATCCTTACCGAAGAAGATGTACCTTTAACACAGTTGTTCAATGGTCAAATTGGCGTTGTGAGAGAAGTACAGGAAAAGTATTTAGTATGTCAGTTTGATGAAGAACTAATAGTAATTCAAAAGCCTAAACTTAATACCTTATTACTTGCAAGGGCTATTTCGACACACCGTAGTCAAGGTGGAGAGTGGAAAGCAGTAATAAACGTAGTAAGCGAAATGCACTCACGTTTACTCTCAAAACAGTTATTATATGTAGCCGTAACTAGAGCAAAAGAGTTTCATTGTGACATAGGGAACAAAAAAGCATTTACAGAAAGTTTACTTATTGATGTTGTAGACCGAAGAAATACTTGGTTAAAAGACTTATTAAGGGGTGATAATAATGAAAACAATGAAAATGCTGACTAAGATACTAATAGTTTCATCTTTACTTTTCGTAACTTTTTTCACTACAAATGTAAAGGCAGAAGATGGTGCGATAATTCCTGCTAATAGATGGGGAATTATGCTAACAATGGAAGAAGTTGACCTTCTTGGTAGAATTGTTCAATTAGAATGTGGACACGATATTCACGAAAGTAAATATGCTACCATTGAAACCATCTTTAATAGAATAGCAGATACGAGATACCCTAACACATTAGAAGAGGTGCTATCACAGAAGGGGCAATTTAGCACTTGGAAAAATAGGAACATCTCTAAAGCAACACCTACCGAAGATACTTATGCTTGTATTAGTATGGTATTAAACGGACAGACAAATGTATTAGAAATGGATAGTATGAAATTTAATAATAGACCTATCGGAAAAAATCCAATTAAAATAGGCGCACAATATTATGGGAAGTGATTAAAATGAAATTTGAATGTATATTATGTAAATATAAAAATAATAAAAAAGCGTGTCATAAAGCAATCTTTAGTAATAATTGGCATTGTCCTACTTTACAGAACATTTATTATGGTAAAGTAATAGAATATCAGCCGTTTAAGGCTATTCAAAATGTAATAGATAAGTTTACTTATCGTAAAGAAAAAATGTATTATCGTTCTTTTAATAATGATTGTACAGAAAATGAAGATATGAAATATATATTTGGAGTTATCTCTTATGATGATTTAACATCAAATAGACCTAATCTACTTACAATGAACGACCTTGATGTTATATATAATAAACACAATAGGACTTATTCTTGGAGCGTAGAATATATTTATTCTTTCCCAAATAGAGAAGGTAAAAAGAAATATCTTAAAAGGTTATTAAAGTGTTTTACAAAGTTTATGAAAGAACATAACTACGATACTGAGTTAGACGGATTCCATACTATATTCGCAAACGTTACAGAGTTTGATACACTTGAAGAGTGTTATGCTAATTTTAAGTATTGTGTTAATGGATATATTCATTCTTAGGAAAGGAGGGGCATATGACACTTAAAGCGTTTATAAGGGATAACCCTAATCGAAAACTTATCCTGTTATGGTTTAAGGATGATGATTTACAAACCAAATACGTTTATCAAGACCAAATATCATCCATACCTAGACCTATGTTAAATATGGAAGTTATGGAAACTGACACTTATGACGAAGAAGATTGGATTGAAGTTTGGCTAAGGTAAAATATATATTTTAATTAAGGAGTTTTTACCTATGAATGTAATTAAGCGTGACGGGAGAATAGTTCAATTCAATAAGGACAAAATTGCAAAAGCACTAGAAAAGGCTTTTTTGGACATTGACAAAGAAATAACAGAAGATTCTCAACAGAAAATAGAATCAATCGCTACAAGTATTGAGAAAGAGAGCGAAAGCAAAGAACTTAGTGTAGAAGATATACAGGATATAATTGAGAAGAAACTAATGGCAACCAATCGTAAAGATGTTGCAAAGAGTTACATTCTGTATAGAAATAATAGAACACTAGAGAGAAATAAACGTAGCAAACTTAATAGAGCAATCACAAGACGATTAAAGGCTACTAATGTAGAAAATCAAAATGCAAATGTAGATGAGCGTTCTTTTGGTGGCAAAATGGGTGCGGTATCATCTGATGTATTAAAAGAATACGCACTAAATAATTGTATGTGTCGTAAATCCAAAGATAATCATCTAAACAATAGAATCTACATACACGACCTCGATAGTTATGCTATTGGTAGTCATAATTGTCTTAGTATTCCGTTTGATGATTTACTTGCAAAAGGATTTAACACAAGACAAACAGATGTAAGACCTGCTAATTCAATTAATACTGCGTTTCAATTATTAGCAGTAATATTTCAATTACAAAGTTTACAACAATTTGGTGGGGTATCAGCAACACATTTAGATTGGACTATGATACCTTATGTGCGTAAATCTTTCTTTAAGCATTATAAAGAATATATTGAATTAGTAGAAGAACACGAATTAGATTACAATTTTCGTAATGATTTACCTATTGACGAACCCGATTATAAGGCTTATAACGAAAAGGCTTATAAATATGCTCTAAAGAAAACAGAAAAAGAATTAAATCAAGCCGTAGAAGGTATGTACCATAATTTACAGACACTTCAAAGTCGTAGCGGTAATCAATTACCATTTACATCAATTAATTATGGAACTTGTACATTACCCGAAGGTCGTATGGTTACAAAGGCTATATTAGAAGGTTCAATAAAAGGTGTTGGTAAATTTCATAAAACAAGTATATTCCCTTGCGGTATTTTTCAATGTATGAAAGGTATCAATCGTAAAAAGGGCGACCCTAATTATGATTTATTCCAATTAGCACTTAAATCTACGGCACAAAGATTATATCCTAATTATGCTAATTGTGATTGGAGTGGTAATGAAAGTTATGATAGGGGCGACCCTAAAACATATTTTTCAACTATGGGTAAGCGAATACTCAGCCCATATAAAACCTTTTGAACTGCGCTCGCAGGTGTGAATGTTAATTATTAACATTTGCTAACGGTTAGGTCTAGAACAGATAAGACCGTGCCAAGATTCATCATAATATTCACATAAGGGATTAAATATGTGGATATATAAAATAACTAATATTCAAAATAATAAAGTTTATATCGGACAAACTATTAGACCGATAAAACAAAGATTTCAAAGACATTGTAACGATGCCTTAAACAATATTCTTGATACTCATTTTGCAAGAGCAATAAGGAAATATGGTAAAGAAAATTTCATTATAGAAGAAATAGATACGGCTCAAACGCAAGACGAGTTAAACAAAAAAGAACAATATTGGATTCAATATTATAATTCAGTATTAGATGGATATAATGAAACCGATGCAATATTAAAATGCGGTGGAAATACTTATCAATCTAAAACAAAAGAAGAAATTAAAATTATAACAAATAAAATTCGACAGACCAAATTAGGATATAAAAATCCTATGGCACGAAAGATTAAAAGAATCAATATAATAACTAACGAAATAGATGTATTTGATACTATTATCAGTTGTGCCAAGGCTTGTGGGATTCAAAATGGTAAAACTTCTATAACAGAAAGATTAAACGGAAGTGTTAAAAAACCATTTAGAAAAACTTGGATTTTTGAATATTATGATGAATAAGGTGTATCGACTATCCCCGATGAATGTAAGGGAGTAGGGTGAGAGATAAGCACTCACTCGAAGCGGAAGGCTATCGAAAGATAGAAGATATAGTCAGTACCCATAGGGATATGGGAGTAATACGTGCAGAACGGCTAATGGTTGGGATGCAAATGGATTTGGTCAATTAAAAGATGGGCGTGGAAATATCTGCCCCGTATCTATTATAATGCCTACTCTTGCTATGGAGGCAATTCATTATTATGATGATAAACCTTGTGGAGATTGGGAAGAAGATACATTAGATTTCTTTATGCAACTTTTAGATGAAGCAATCCACGATGCTAAAGATACATTAATTGAACGTTTCGATTGGATATGTTCTCAATCACCCGAAGCGGCAAAATTTATGTATGAAAATAATACAATGGCAGGATATGTACCCGAAGAAGGTATTATATCAGCACTTAAACACGGCACACTTGCTATAGGACAATTAGGACTTGCAGAAACGTTGCAAATTCTTGTAGGTTGTGACCATACAGAACCTAAAGGAATGGAATTAGCAAAGAGAATAGAACAATTATTTAAAGATAGGTGTGCAGAGTTTAAGAAAGAGTTACACCATAAAGAATTAGTTATTAATGGTGAATCAACTGATTATACTTATTATCTTAATTTTGGTGTATATTATACTCCTGCGGAAAATCTTTGTTATACGGCTATGCAGAAATTTAAGGAACAATATGGGGAAATACCTAATGTTTCAGATAAAGAATTTTTCACAAACTCAATGCACGTACCCGTATGGAAAAAAATGTCACCTATCGAAAAGATAAATATAGAAGCAGAACTTACGGGATATAGTTCGGCAGGTTGTATTACTTATGTTGAATTAGACGGTTCTGTTAAACACAATCTACAAGCACTTGAAACAATAGTAAATTATGCTATGGATAAAGATATTCCATACTTTGCTATTAACGTACCTAATGATATGTGTAATGATTGTGGATTTACTGATGATATGAATGATACTTGCCCCGAATGTGGTAGCCATAATATAAGACGATTAAGGCGTGTAACGGGCTATTTGACGGGAGATTATAAAAGTGCATTTAACCTAGGTAAACAACAAGAAGTTGAAATGAGAGTTAAACATAAGTAGGTGGTGGTATGTTAATATTTCAAGTTAACTCAAACGAATTAAAAAAAGACCAAGAAGTAACAGGTAAAGATTGGTTGTTTTGGAACGCCTATTTAGCAGAACGTGTAAAAGAAGATGATTTTGCATTATTACCTTCTTGGATTGACTTTATAACAGATACAGATAATATTAATGGTGAACAACAATTTTTAGTAGAACTTAATGACGAAGATTATTCAGAGTAGGCTTGACAAATAACCAAATCTGTGATATAATATATCTATGAATATTAACAGATTTTTTAAATTGGCTAAAAACGCTTCAAAATTAAGTGACTACAACAGAAAAAAGATACACATTGGCTCAATCTTAGTTTATAAGAATAAGATAATTGCAAGTGGGTGGAATACGCAGAAAACGAGTCCTGTTCAATATAAATATAACTTATATAGACAAAATTTAGATGTGGACAGATTCTTTTCTGCAAATGACCACCCACCGTGTATTCACGCAGAAATGAAATGCCTTATAGATAGTAAGGATATGGATATAGATTGGTCAAAGGTTTCATTATTTGTATATCGTGAAAGTGGAAATAAAACAAGAATATGTCGTCCATGTTTAAGTTGCGAAAAGGCATTAAAAGATAGAGGAATCAAAAATATTTACTATACAAGTGAGAAAGGATATAATTACGAAAAATGGTAATGGAAGATATGTGTGTATGTATGTCCATTAAATGTCCTCGATATAGCGAATGTTTAAGAGGTGATGGATATAAAAGACCCGAAGGTATTTATACAGTAAGTGATTTAGCACCTGTTTGTAATCAAAATAATAATTATAAAGAGTTTATAAGTGCAAAAGGAGAAAGAAATGAATAAAAGTTTATTTGAGATACAAGACGCTATGATGACCTTGTTAGAGTATTCAGTTGACCCCGACACAGGTGAGATAATCGAAACAGAAGAAGAGTTTAATGAACTTTATAATTCTATTCAGATAGACTTACAGACAAAACTTGACAATACCAATTGTCTACAGAAAATGATAGACGGGGAAATAGACGTAATCGACAAGGAAATTAAACGTCTAACCGCAGAAAAGAAAGCAAGAGAAAGAAAACGTGAGTGGTTAAAGAATCGTGTAGATTATTTTGTTAGAAGTCAGTTTACAGACGAAAACGGAAATCTTGATACAGAAGGGCTTAATAAGTACAAACTTGATTTACCGCACTCAAAAATAGGTTATCGTAAGAGTGATAGTGTAGAAGTTACTGATATTAAGCAATTACCTAAAGAGTACATAAAAACTAAAGTTGAAGAGAATCCCGATAAGATAGCAATCAAGAACGCTATCAAGGATGGAAAAGAAGTAAAGGGTGCAAAGATAGTCACAAATTATAACATTCAAATAAAGTAAGAGGTGTGATATGAAGAGATTTTTAAGAAACAATCTTGGTACAATTGCAGTAATATTTTTATTAATAAGTATTCTTATCTTTGCTTTTAATCTATTTGGTGGAGTTAAAAGTTGGACTTTAACAACAATAGGTTGTGCATTGTCGGCTATGGGTATTACATTTGTAATTCATGATGAAAACAAAAAGCCTAAACGTGGATTTAGAATTGTCAATCCCGATATGAGAAAATCTGATTATGTACATTCTCCTACAAGAAGCACAACTAATTCAGCAGGATATGATTTTTATGCTAATAAAGATTATGTTGTAGCACCAAATGAAATAATTAAGGTGTGGACGGATATTAAGGCTTATATGAATCCTAATGAGTTTCTTATGCTTGATGTTCGTAGTTCTATGGGTGGTAAGTTTATGTTAGCCAATACCATTGGAATTATTGATAGTGATTATTATGAGAATCCCGATAACGATGGTAATATTGGTATCTTCCTAAAGAATATTTCAAATGAGGTTCAATACATAAAGCGTGATGATAAAATTGCACAAGGAATCTTTATGGAATATCTAAAAATAGATAATGATAAAACTACGGCAGAAAGACAGGGAGGCTTTGGTTCAACAAATGGATGAAATAGATAAGATAAAAGTTGAAATGATAAAGCATCCTACAGATGAAGATTGGCTATTTTGTAAACAATGTGCGTTAAATACTATTGGCAAAAGTTCTACAACATTACCAACAGATGAATGGAAAGCTAAAATATTAAATGCAGAACATAGTCCAATCAGAACATTATGGTTTGCTTTTAAGATGGAAATACCTTATTGGGTTAGTGTTCATTTTGTTCGTCATCATATAGGAGTAGAACATTTTGTTCAATCTCAAAGAGATGATAGAGCAGATAATAATATTCCAAGAGCAGAAAAACCCCAAGGGGAATTTGTTACTCATATAATGTATATTAACGCTCAAGAACTTATGTTTATGGCAAGACGTAGATTATGTGGACAGACATCAGAAGAAACAAGATATGTAATGAATCTTATCAAAGAGCAAGTGCTTGAAACAAATCCCGAATTTAAGAATATATTAGTTCCTATGTGTTTATACCAAGGGATATGTTCTGAATTTCATTCTTGTCATTAAAAAGGAGAATAAAAATGATAACTAAAAGATTTGATATTTGTAAATCTTATTTCTTTATTTTACCAAGTGTACAAATAATTACTACACCACCTAAATTACGACATAAAGATTCAGAATATAAATGTAGTATTGAAATAGATTGGTTGTGTTTTCACTTAAATTTTAATATATTAAAAAATTAAAAAAAGGGAAGATATTTTAATCTTCCCCTTTTTTTATTAATTTGAAATATATTTACCGCTACACCAACCGAATCTATCCTTATCATCAACACAAAGATACCACGGTTCTCCATTAGATGTAGAACGATTTAATAACCGAACAACTGTTCCTTTTTCATATATTCCAAGTGATTTATTATTTTGACCAACACCTTCACGATAATTAAGGTTAGCCGTTGTTTTACCTGTTTTGGTAGTTATATACTTACTACTAACCCATTTATTCATATCTGTGTTTATCATATACCAATCGTGAACATAGCCAAATATCTGTACTTGATTATTATTATACAGTTTATCAACTATCGGTGCAGAAGTTAACGGTTGTGACCTTACATTTAAGTAATCTGACACCACAACCTTATTACAAATCTCAAGTGGCTTTATTTCGCTCGTATTTGCCCCATTTTCGATTTTTTGTATGTTAGTGGATAAATTGTATATCCAATTCACATCAATCGGTTTTTGACCCCAAATAAACTGTTCTGAGCCATACTGCCAAATATCATACTTAGATATGGTAGGTTTCTGAGTTGAATATCTTGCACACCATATACTATAATTTTTAATTTGGTCAAAATTTAACATTGATTTGTACCACGAATCGGAGGCGTAACATCCACTAATGAATCCTGCGTCACTTATAGTATTACAGAACGCAATAATATTTTTAGTTCTTTGGTCTTTAGATATATTATTTGCACGACCATTATGCGTTGTGCCATTAGAATATTCACTATCTATATAAATAGGCAGATTTATCTTTTCTGAGTACGGCTTAATTTTTTCTAAAATCCATTCTGCTTGTTCGTTCGCCTCAGTTTCATTAATTGATTGGTCATAAAAATAACAACCGATATTTTTTATACCATTAGCAAGACAATTTTCTATATGTTTCTTAAACAAGTCATCTTCTATTATGTTTCCGCTTGTTTTACTACGATAACCCACACGAATTATAACGTGGCTAATCTGACTAGCCATTGTTTTATAATCTGTTACTATATTATATTTAGAAAGGTCAACTGCCTTTATTTGCGTGTTTGATATTGTTTGTATTTGTGATATATCAGCAAGTTTACCATTAGATAATACCATAACAGTATGTTGACCAACGGCTACTAAAATATCTCCCCTACGCAAATAACTATCAGAATCAAGATATTTCTTATCAGTAAGTAAATCAAAATATCCCGTATTTAAGAATTGTACTTTCATATTACTTGTAGTGGGTGCATTGTTATTTATATAAGGTATAGGTATTCCTGCACACTCACAACAAACACTCATAAACGAAGAACAATCACAATCACAATCTGTTATAATTCTATCAAGTTGCATACCTACTAATTTTGCTTGTGTGCGTAAGGAATTACGTTTTTGCTGATTATATCCGATGTGTTGATTTGCACAACCTTTTTCACATTGAGTAGCAATAAGTTCTGCTATATTTTTATCTTTAGGTCTTAATACATAAGTCCACGATTTTTTATAGTAGGAAGTTGTTGTGACCTCCCTCCCTTGGTCACCTGCTTTATCGCCTGTAGTTTTACCGTTGCTACCAAGGCTTGCGTGTCCTATCATATTTCATCATCCCCTTTAAATATATTTTAATATTTTACATTTTTTATAAAATATTAAAATATATATTTTAATATTTAGAAAACAAAAAGGCTACCCATAAAGAGTAGCCTTAAAAATATATTTTACTTTTCTACAAATGCTTTAATATTTTGATTCTTCTCTAACTGCTCATCCATCCATTCAAGAGCAAGGTCAACCATCTTTGAGAATATTGAGAATGGTATAATACTAGAAATAATAGGGAACTTCTTTATAAATGCGTCATATACACTACGCAATTTAAGTTGTCCTGTTCCTGTTTTAAGTTCTCTTTCAGCCTCCGTTACTGCAAAACGTAACCATTCACGAACCTTATTCTTATTAATTATAGTAACAACTATTAGTATAACAAATGCTAATATTACATACCAATTCTCAGCCAAAAACATTAAAATATTATTCATATATAATATCTCCTTATTATATTAAAGCGGTGACTCGGCAAGGGATTCCTCTCGTTCCCATAACGGCAGAGTTACTCAATCTTTTGAATTGAGCGTGGTCGGTATCACCACAACTTGTTTAGCCTTTTCACTCCACGCCACCGCTTTATTTACTTTACTTATCCTACACCAAGCCCACTATCTTCGGGATTGGTATTTTCTTTTTTATCGTCCTTTAGTTTGAATATCTTAATTAATCCACACGTTACTATTTCTCCACCAAAGAACCCAAAGAAACAGGTTGTTAAAGTATCTAACACTTTTTCATAGTTTACTGCAATATATTGAGATATAATAGTATAAACTATAAGTGAAAATATAGAAAAAGTAACATATACATCTAAAGCACTTATATTTTTAAACTTAGATTTAATCTTACTTATAATCATTAATCATAAGCCCTTTCCATTAAGAACGCATCAAGTTCTTCTTTAGCCTTGGTAACTTGACCGTTACAATTCAGTTGTTTAAGTCCATCTAATACTGCGCTAACACTCTTTGTAAGAATAAACATACGAGAATTAAGTTCCTGTATCTTTGCTTCTGTATCAGTATGATTTTCATCAATCTTATTATTAATGACATCAATGCGCTCGTTGAAATCTTCATTCATTTCATCGAGGCGTTTATTAAATTTACAGACTATTTCTTCTCTTACTTTGTCAGTTTCTTTAGACATTTCTTCTATCTTAACCGACATTTCATCCCATTTCTTAGCCCTATCGTGTTGTTTTCCAAATGCAGTTAACATTTCCATAATCTTCTTTGCAAACTCCCATACTCCTATTACAACAACTCCCAAAAGGATTATTGTTTGTATATTTATTTGTTCGACCATAATTTTAATCCTCTTTATATATAATTAAAGTTAGAACAATTGTTATTCTAACTTGTTATGTTCGTCTATTAATTTTCGTAAATTTTTAGGTTCTTCTAATTTTCGTTTATGGTAACCTATAAAATTACCAATAATAAAACCTATAAATAAAGTAAAAAATAAAGCATAACCAAATATATATCCAAAATCTCCCATATGCTCTCCTTTTTATAAAATATTAGTGGCGATATTTCACGCCACTAATATTTTTTAATACAATATTTAATTTTCAAATTTGTGCAATTGGTGTGAGAAATAATTAATTATTATTTGTTACATAGTTTTCGTGCTATGATAAAAGGTTAAGTTATGTTACATAAACCGAATTACGTTTTGCCGCTTATACTATCTGTAATATTCAACAGTAACTAATGTTTGAGTATAACCACTATACGTTTTTGATGGTGTTGCGATTATGTTCCCACTTTGAAAATATAAAGCAATAGAGCCATTCGATTCTATGTAAGGTAAAGGAAGTTCATATCCCGAAGCACCACCTATCATACCTTCCAATGATAATACTCCGACATAAGTTTCACCTAACGCAACTGATAATGACGTTGCCGTTGAGGGAAATGCCCCACAGTCAACAACTTTCACATATCTGTCATACGTTGTGTTGCCAATAGTAATAGTGCCAACCTTTTTTTCCACTCCTACGGTAATACTTCCATCGCCACCACCGCTACCGCTCATACATCTATATAATGCCATATCTATACTCCTTTGTTCTCAATTAGCGTACCAAATCTGCCGCTATCGACAAATCCTACATCTGTGCCGAAAAATCCATTGTCAACAAAATCCGTAAGCATCGCAAATCCTATGCTTGAAAAATCCCCTATTGCTACATTAGGCTTGTCAAGAGATACATCTGTTGGAAATATATAATTGCCGTATTCATCGAATATCTCCGCCATATCTATACTCCTATCTTAATAAAGTCTGCCTATTACGCCTCTTTCTTTTACTTACCGTTGCAGCAATAATACTTAAAATACAACTGATACCCATTATGACGAATAAGCCACCGAACAGAACGTATAACATCTATACTCCTTTACTTCGCTTTCGTTTCAGTAACTGAATTATCTGCCGAGCATAACCCAAACGTCTTGGGTATAAGAATAATACGGACTAGTATTAGGATATGTAATACCCGTATCGTCTATTGTGAAGAATGACTCGACAACCTCATAATTAGTATAAACAGTTCCATTTATTGATAAATCTACTTTTCCCGTTCCGTCTGACTCATCATAATAAATGGCAAGAGTTCTTGGCGTATTACCCGTAGCATTAGGGCATATCCACATAATTTTAGTCGGTTTCCAACCCGTAGTTATCTTGTTACCTTTATTAGCGGCTGATATTTTTGCTATATAGACAAAATCTTCGGGTGTTCCCCCACCTTCAATATAATTCATTTCTGTTGTTGCCATTTTTGCTCTCCTTTAATACGATAAGTGACGGATGCTATTCTAACGTGTAGAATATGAAATACTTGTAACTTCCATT
>Ga0310690_10000898_pt1 | contig 58000 bp, 40 predicted proteins | sample AusTroGonzalo_MG_2_FD_207661 | JGI IMG/M metagenome (GOLD analysis project Ga0310690, IMG submission 207661) | Bovine rumen microbial communities from tropical cattle in Woodstock, Queensland, Australia - Gonzalo_04 (v2) (version 2) | ecosystem: Host-associated > Mammals > Digestive system >... | reverse complement strand
TGGCCAACGGAGTCCACTTCACTTTCATACGGCTTCGGCATAGGCAAGCTCATGTTCTTCTTGCTCAAGCTCTTCTTGTAGCTCATGGAAAACATCTTCGTGATCTTGGCATAATCCAGCTGCGATTTGCCTTTCGCTTTCGTCGATCATGGCATTGATTTCCTCCATGGTATAAGGCTTCAAGCTCTCTTCTTCGGCATCAGCGTGTGCCATCAAATGCGTTGCCATCCAGCGCATATTGTCAGGGGTGAGGGTGCTGTAGAGATAATCCAACAGGCCTTCCAAAGTTGCTTCGCTCATGGTTTGTCTGTTTTTATGTTTGCGAGGCAAAGATACAACTTTTTCGCCAAAAGGCAATGAAAAAATGCGCCAAGCAATTTGACGCATTTTTCCGTTTCGGTTTGAAAAAACTGCTTTTGCCTTAAGCGAAAATCAAAAGCAAAATGATGGTAAGAAGCAACAGAAAGATGAAACTCACACCATGTAAGCCTTCGCGGTTCTCTGTTTTCGGGAACAATTTGGTGCGGTAGGCGAGGAGTCTTGTGATGAAATAAAACACGGTTACAAAAGCAGCCATAATCAAAATCGTCAGAAGACAAGCCTTCCATTGGAAAGGTTCTTTCACTGCGAGAGAGGTGATAAGCCCTGCAGTGAATACAGAGGCAGCAAAGGCGGCCATGGCAACGAAAAACTTCGCGATGGCTCCTTTTTCATTACTGAAGATATGAGCATTTTTCATTTTTCTCATGCTTTAAGCGTTTTCAAGTTTGTCGTTTGAGCCCAAGACATTGATAATCTTGTGCACGTAGAGCTTCTTCATGTTGTCGCGGGCGGGACCGAGGTACTTGCGCGGGTCGAACTCGGCGGGCTTCTCAGCGAAGGTCTTGCGGATGGCTGCGGTCATGGCCAGACGGCTGTCGCTGTCGATGTTGATCTTGCAGACGGCGCTCTTGGCGGCCTTGCGCAGTTGCTCTTCGGGGATACCCACAGCGGCCTTCAGCGCACCACCATATTTATTAATGGTGTCCACCTCTTCCTGCGGTACCGATGAGGAACCGTGCAGCACGATGGGGAAGCCGGGCAGTTTCTTCTCGATGGCTTCGAGCACGTCGAAAGCCAACGGAGGAGGAACAAGGCGACCTGTGGCGGGGTCAACGGTGCATTGCTCGGGGGTGAACTTGTAGGCGCCGTGCGAGGTGCCGATGCTGATGGCCAGGCTATCTACGCCAGTCTTGGTAACAAAGTCGATAACCTCTTCGGGCTTGGTGTAGTGGCTCTCTTCGGCGGCCACTTCGTCTTCCACACCAGCCAACACGCCGAGTTCACCTTCAACGGTCACATCGAACTGATGGGCATAGTCGACGACTTTTTTCGTGAGAGCCACATTCTCGTCATAGGGGAGGGCAGAGCCGTCAATCATCACGGACGAGAAGCCCATGTCGATGCAGCTCTTGCAAGTCTCGAAGCTGTCGCCGTGGTCGAGGTGGAGAACGATTTCAGGATGGGCACAGCCGAGCTCCTTAGCGTATTCCACAGCGCCTTGGGCCATGTAACGCAGCAGCGTCTGGTTGGCGTAGTTGCGTGCACCTTTCGACACTTGTAGGATGACGGGTGACTTGGTCTCGACAGCAGCCATAATGATGGCCTGCATCTGTTCCATATTGTTGAAATTGAATGCGGGAATGGCATAACCGCCGTCCACCGCTTTTGCGAACATTTTACGGGTGTTCACGAGCCCTAATTCTTTGTAGCTTACCATGTATATTCGGTTTTTTTAGAGTTTAGTTCAAAAAAGGATTATCATTAATAATAAGGTGTGTTAGACGAACATGGAGTCGATGAGCTGTTGGTAGCGTTTCTGGATCACAGCGCGTTTCACTTTAAGTGTTGGTGTGAGGATACCGTTGCCAACAGTCCAGTCGTCGGTCACAAGTTCATATTTCTTGATTTGTTCGTAGGCACCGAAGAACTTGTTGTATTTCTGTACCTCTGTGGAGATGGCGTTGCGCACTTCCTGCATTTCGAGGCAATCTTTGATGTTCTCTACTTTCAGCCCTTGCTTCTGGCACCAATCCTTCAGGTAGGCAAGGTCGGGATGGATGATGGCGGCAGCGAACTTCTGGCCTTCTCCAAAGACCACCACATTTTCAAAGAAGTCAGACTCGCAGAATTTCTCTTCAATAATCTGGGGATTGATGTATTTGCCCATCGAGGTCTTGAAAAGGTTCTTCAGGCGGCCTGTGATGTACAAACGTCCACCTTCGTCGATGTGACCGAGGTCGCCGGTGTGGAGCCAGCCGTCTTCATCGATGGTTTCCTTAGTGAGTTCGGGACTCTTGTAATAGCCCAACATCACGTTGTAACCGCGACAGATGATTTCACCGTTATCCGCGATTTTCACTTCCGTTCCGGGTATGGGTCTGCCTACGGTACCTACCTCGCGTCCGCCTTTCGACCTGTCGCTGACGGCGATAACGGGTGAGGCTTCCGTCATTCCATAGCCTTCGAACACGGGCATCTTGATGGCGGAGAAGAAACCTGACACTTTTTTGGAGATGCTGGCGGCACCCGAAACGATGATGTCGAAGTTTTCAGCACCCAAACCGCTACGAATCTTGGAATACACCAGTTTGTCAGCGATACTGAGTTTCAAGTTATAGAACCACGAACGGTCATCCGGCTCAATCTTGTAGCTTTCGGTGAGGCGTACAGCCCATTGGAAGATGGTGCGCTCAATGCCTTTTTTCTTGTTGCCTTGCTGTACAATCTTTTCGTACATCTTTTCCAACAAGCGCGGTACGGCGGTCATCATGGTAGGATGAATCTCCTTCATGTCCGACCCGATGGTGGCCAGACTCTCAGCGTAATAGACTGACATTCCGAGGTATTGGTACAGATAGACCAACAAGCGCTCGTAGGCATGGCAAATAGGAAGGAAACTGAAGGCTCTCTTTGAATCGGGACTTGGGGTTTGCTTGATGTTGTTCAACTCGCCGATGATGTTGTTGTGCGAGAGCATGACACCCTTGGGAACGCCTGTGGTGCCTGAAGTGTATACAATGGTGGCGCATTGGTCGGGATTCACGGCGGCTTTCCTCTGTTCCAGTTCCTCCTCGTGAGGATGGCTCTCGCCCAGTTCGACGAGTTGCTGGAAGTAGGGGTGAGTCTTGCGGTCGACCATTGTGTAGAGGTGTTTCAAGTTGGGTGCCTCGCTCATGATGGATTCCACCTTATTTAATACCGCTTGGCTCTCCAAGATGACGAATTTAGCCTCGCTATTGTTGAGGATGAAAAGATAGTCTTCTTTGCTGATGGAGGGATAAATGGGTACTAAAACAGCTCCCACCTGTTGGGCGGCCATATCGATCATGTTCCACTCGGGACGGTTTTCGCTGATGATAGCCACCTTGTCGTCGGGCTGGATGCCGAGTTCAATAAAGGCGTAGCTGATTAAGCGTGTGAGGTCTTGGTATTGCTTCGGACTGTATTTAATCCATTTGCCGTTTTCTTTGCGGGCCAATGCGACGTCTTGGTCGGGCCAATTCTCCGTATAGGTGTCGAGAATATCAAAGAGTCTTGTTACTTCTTTAGCCATATAGTTGATTTTGCAATTCCTTGCAAAGGAACAAAATAATTTGATACGTTTTGTTGTTTGGTGATGAAAAGTTTGCTTTTAGAGATGAAAACGGGACTTTTTTAGGCTTACTTTCTTGCTGATGCAACCTTTTTCGGTGTTGATTATGAGGATGAACAAACCCGCTGCGTAATGCTGGAGGTCGATGGAAAGGGTCTCGCCCGGTGTAACATTCCTGTAGGTTTGGTTTATCACCCGTTCGCCCAAGGGACTGAACAACTCGATGCTGACCTGTCCTTGAAGGGCCTCATTAGCAACGAGGTTGATTCTTCCGTCGGTGGGGTTGGGGTAGAGGTCGAAATCAAGGTTGTTCCATTCGACAGTCGCGTGGCCGCTGAAAGTGACGGTTACGGTTTGCTCCAAACGGAAACGGTTCTGCTTGGTGGCTGTGATGGTGAATTGCTCGCCAACAGCCATCTGGGGTAGAAGTACGGTTTGGGGCTGCCCTGTGGCAGGAAACACTTGTATGATTTCATTGTCTTTCGAGAAGCACGCCGTTGCACCTTGTTCAGCGGTAAAACGGTAATACCATTGGGCATTGGGATGTTGGAGCGGGGCTTCGAGAGTCAAAGGTTGAGGTGTTTCGGTGTAGAGGTTCAGATAGGCTTCGCCCAAGTAGTGGAACACATTATGAGTCGTGGTGATTTTGATGGGCCACCAGTCGGGCAGGAAGGCGTGTTGGTTGAGAAACAGCTTACTGGCAACGAGACCATAAACGGGTCTGACGAAATCGGGGGTGGTGTGGCTGCCCAAAGAAGGCATGAAATCAGGCCAGATGTAGTCGATGAAACCCCAAGTGAGGATGTCGTTGTAATGCGAGTGAGTGACGGTTACTGCTCCAATGCCGCCTACGGCTCCCACGCTATTCCGGCAAAAGGTGTTGAGGATAGAGGGCTCTCTAAAATGCGGAGACCAGCCACTATTATAATAGGTGTCGGTGAATTTGGCTGTGTGGCAGCCAATGGAGATGATGAAAGTGGGTTCGGTATGGTTGAGGTTGGCAATTTCATAATAATGGAATTCAGGGCAGCACCACCAGTCGACTGCACTATGGTCGCGATATAAAGTCAGGAATGAGCCGCTGTTGAGCGCTTCTGTGAAGTAAGAATTGTCTTTCATGCTGCGCCAGTCGTTGAGGGCATTGGGGTAACGGGGGAAGTAGTTCTGCCCGTCGGGACCGAAGTAATCCACCACAGCATCCGTGTTGTATCCTGTCGACCATAAGGAGTCGGGGCGGTCGGTTACAGTATACTCATACAGCATGTAAAAATTCCTTGGATGTTTGCCGAGCTTGTTTTGGTAGAAGCCGTTGACGCTTTGGGAAGTCATCAAAAACCATTTGTTGTCCTCGTATCCGGAGGTAATGATGGGCTGGTCGTAATAGTTCGGATCGGTGGGCGGGTTGGTTTCGTATTGGATGAGCTTCCTCACTTGCATCTGGTATTCTTCTAAACTCATGGCAGGGATACGGCTGAGGGCGATGTCGGGGATGCTGTCGCCGTTCATGTCGGAGTAGGGGTTGTCCGACTTGTAGTTGTAGTTTTTGCCCTCATTGTTGTAATTAAGGAAAACCAACGGGAATGCAGGAATGCCTGTGGTCCCTTCGGTATATTGCTCCGGTGGGGGCCACGAAGAGGTCATCGTGTCCATGAGACTGTTGAAAATCGTGATGGCCGCTGGCGGTATGGCCCAGTTGTTGTAGGCGTTCTGGATGTAGCCCTTGATTTGTTCCGCTGTGTTGCCGCCACATTCGGTAGTGGTGACCACTTTGGTGAGGATGCCTTGTCGGTTGCGGAAGTCTTTCAAAGTGTCGGCCCAAGCCACGATGCTGTCGTCGTCGGGGGCGATGATGAGGTACTCGCAGCCCTCCTCACGGTTTTGGATGGCCTCGTTGAGACGCTCGTAGTAATGTGCTTCGGGTAGCAATTCGCTGTTGATCACCAAGTCGTGCAAGATGTTGTCCCAAGCGGGGTTGCGGTAACGCGAGTCGCCAAATTGGCCGTCGCCGCCTTCAAAGCGGACCTCTATGTCCATCTCATGGATGACTTCCAAGGTTTTCCTAACGGGGTTGTAGCGGAAAGGTGTCACCTTAAGCAAGGCAACATCCAGCCCGCGTATTTGGGTGGTTTGGATAATCTCGGCGTTTTCTGCGGGGAAGTCGGCGTCTTGTTCAAAAACAGCTTTGTTCTTGTTGAGTGCGGGGAGTCCAACGGCGGCATTCGGTTGAACTTGGGCGGCGGGGAGCAAGTCAATGTCGTCCAAAATGCGGGAAGCCCTTTTCTTGGCCTCCACTTTGACTGTTGCGCCGTGCGGCACGGCGATGTAGCGGTTCTCGGTAGGCAGGTTGGGCAGTCCCTCGGCAAAGGAACCGAAGCAACCACTCAGCACAATCTCCTGACCTTTGGCCTCACCGTTGTCGATGTCAGCTAGGACTATCTTCCCTATAGAGTAATGCAGCGAAAGATACTGACTGTCAGAATGCTCGATGCTGAGTCCTTGTGGCCTTTCGTTGCGGAACGAATAGGTTTGTTGCCCATTTGCGGTAGTGAAAGCAAAAACAAGGATGAGATATAATATAAGGTGTTTCATGAGCGAAAAAGTCGGTTTGTGCAGGCAAAAATAAGGAAAAAGTGTACCCATTGAAAAGTTTTTGTACTTTTGTACCTACTTACTCAACGACCATTTAAAAGCATACGTTATGACAATCAACGAATTGGAAAGAATCGCCTCCCAAGTGCGTCGCGACATCATCCGAATGGTACACGGGTGCCAGTCGGGACATCCGGGAGGCTCATTAGGTGCCACTGACGTCGTCACAGCCCTATATTTCGACCAAATGCAAATCGACCCCGCCAATTTCCGCATGGACGGCAACGGTGAGGATATGTTTTTCCTTTCTAATGGACACATCAGCCCGATGCTCTACAGCATTCTGGCGCGACGCGGCTATTTCCCCGTCGGCGAACTGGCCACTTTCCGCCGGCTGGGTACCCGTTTGCAAGGACACCCCACTACGGTTGAGGGTCTGCCCGGTGTGCGCATCGCTTCGGGCTCCTTGGGACAGGGACTTTCCGTCGCCATCGGTGCAGCCCAAGCGAAGAAGCTGAACGGTGACCAACACCTCGTCTACGTCCTGATGGGCGACGGCGAGCAGGAAGAGGGTCAGATATGGGAGGCTGCCATGTATGCGCCCGCCAAGGGTGTGGACAACCTCATTGCCATCGTTGATTACAACAAGAAACAGATTGACGGCTCGACCGACGATGTGCTGAGCCTCGGTGACCTTCGTGCCAAATATGAAGCCTTTGGCTGGTATGTACTCGAGATGAGCGGAAATAATATGCAGGCCATCGTGAATATTTTGAGACTTGCCCGAGAGAACACCCATCAGCACAGACCGCAGCTCATCCTGGCCCACACCGAGATGGGCATGGGTGTCGACTTCATGATGGGTACGCACAAATGGCACGGCTCGGCCCCCAACGACGAACAGGCCGCACGAGCCCTTTCACAATTGAAGGAAACATTGGGAGATTATTGATAATGGATACAACAAAAACTACGAATTGTACGAGTTTGGCGAATGATTTATTCGTGTAATTCGTAGTGAAATAAAATCAAAGCTATGGACTTCACAATACAAAACCAAAAAGATACAAGATCGGGATTCGGCGAGGGTCTGCTTGAGGTAGGTCGCCGCAATCCCAAAGTGGTGGCCTTTTGCGCCGACCTCACCGGCTCATTGAAGATGGGCGATTTCGCCAAGGAGTTTCCCGAGCGTTTTTTCCAGACGGGCATCGCCGAAGCCAATATGATTGATATGGCGGCAGGTATGGCCTTGAGCGGCTTCGTGCCGTTCACAGGTACTTTCGCAGCTTTCGCAACGGGTCGTGTCTACGACCAGATTCGTCAGAGTGTGGCCTATTCCAACAAGAACGTGAAGATAGCCGCCTCACACGCGGGGCTTACCCTCGGTGAGGACGGTGCCACTCACCAAATTCTTGAAGACATCGGCCTGATGAAGATGTTGCCCAACATGACGGTGATTGTGCCTTGCGACTTCAACCAGACCAAGAACGCCACCCTCGCTGCCGCCGAATACGACGGCCCAGTGTATCTCCGTTTCGGTCGTCCGAAGGTGCCGAACTTCACCCCTGTGGACGAGCCATTAATAATAGGTAAGGCCCAAATGCTGCAAGAGGGTACCGACGTGACCATCTTCGCCTGCGGTCACCTCGTGTGGAAAGCGGTTCAGGCTCTGCCGATACTGAAAGAAATGGGCATCAATGCTGAGCTAATCAATATCCACACCATCAAGCCTTTGGACGTGGAAGCCGTATTGAAGTCGGTAGCAAAGACCCGCTGTGTGGTGACGGCTGAAGAGCATCAACGCAACGGCGGCTTGGGCGACAGCATCGCGCAGGTGCTGGCCCTGAACACGCCTTATCCTATGGAAATGGTTGCGGTCAATGATGTGTTTGGACAAAGCGGCACGCCCGAGGAGCTGCTGAAAGCGTATCATCTGGACACGCCCGACATTGTGGAGGCAGTGAGAAAAGTTATGGGCAGAAAACAATAAACAGGTATAAAAAGCATTAATCCACTATGAAAAGAATAACATTGTCCCTTATCGCCCTCATGGTGCTTGGCATGACCCCGGCTTGTCAATGTCAGGAACAGGAAGAAGAATCCGCCAAGGCATTGAATGTCATCTATATGATTGGCGACGGTATGGCGCTGCCACAGATTTACGCCGCCATGTTTGCCTCGCAACAGACTTTGACCTTCTCGCAGTTTCCTTATGTCGGTGTGCTGGATACCCATTCGGCCAGCAACGACATCACCGACTCGGCAGCCGCCGGTACAGCCCTCGCCAGCGACCACAAGACCAAGAACGGCATGGTAGGCGTGAATCCTGACACCATTCCGGTGAAGACCGTCCTCGAAGCCCTTTCCGAGCAGGGCAAGGAGACGGGCATCGTCGTGACGTGCTACCTGACACACGCCACCCCGGCGTCTTTCTACGCCAAGGTGCCGAAGCGCAGCAAATATGAGCAAATCGCAGTGCAGATGGCGGAGAATCCCTATATCAACGTTGCTATCGGTGGCGGCATGAAGTACTTCACCCAACGCAAGGACAGCATCAACCTGGTGGAACGTATGGAGACTGAGCTGGGCTGGAAGGTGTATGATACCCTCGCTGACATCGACACCACCTGCAAGAAATACGCAGTGATAGCCAATAGTGACCACATGCCCCATGCTGCCGATCGTGGCGACTTCCTGCCCCGTGCCGTGGAGACTGCCTTGAAGAGTTTGGACGGTGCCGAGAACGGTTTCTTCCTCATGGTGGAAGGCTCGCAGATTGATTTTGCCTGCCACGCCAACGATTCGACCTGGATGATGGACGAGATGCTGGATTTTGACCGCGCCATCCAAGTGGCGCTCGACTATGCCCAAGCAAAAGGCAATACCTTGGTGGTGGTCACTGCCGACCATGAGACTGGCGGCCTGAGCCTGCCTGACCCGAAGGGGAAATACACCAATGTGACCTTCAACTATTCCTCGGGCAGTCATACCTGCCTGCCTGTCATGGTGTTTGCCTACGGCCCCGGTGCCGAACAGTTCACGGGCTGGATGCAGAACAGCGACATGAAAGAACGCATCATGAACGCCTGCGGCTTGGAGAACATCGGCGACGGCCTGCCCGAAATCGACGAGGTGTACACGAAAGCTGTCAAGGAGAACCTCGACTCGCATCCTTCCCCGAAATGATACCCTAAGGCATGAAACTCTCTGTCGTCATCGTCAACTACAACGTCGAGTACTTCCTCGAACAGTGCCTCTATTCGGTGCGTCGCGCCATGCAGGGCATCGAGGGGGAGGTGCTCGTGGTCGACAACAATTCCGTCGACGGCTCGCTGAAGATGCTGGCGCAGAAGTTTCCCGAGGTGAAGGTCATCGCCAACAAGGACAACGTGGGCTTCGCCAAAGCCAACAACCAAGCCATCAGGATTTCGATGGGTGAGTATGTGCTGCTGCTCAATCCCGACACGGTGGTGGAGGACGACACCTTCGCGAAGTGCATCGCCTTCATGGACAGTCACCCCGACGCGGGCGGACTCGGCGTGAAGATGGTGGACGGCAAGGGTCAGTTCCTGCCTGAGTCGAAACGCGGATTGCCTACGGCCTCTGCCGCCTTCTACAAGATGTTCGGCCTGGCCAAGCTGTTTCCGCATAGCAAACGCTTTGCCCATTACTACATGGGGCACCTCTCGAACGACGAGACCAACGAGGTGGAGATTCTGGCCGGCGCCTATATGCTGATGCGCCGGGAGACTTTGGACAAAGTAGGACTGTTGGACGAGACCTTCTTCATGTACGGCGAGGACATCGACCTCTCGTACCGAATCACACAGGGCGGCTACAAGAACTACTACTTCCCCGAGACGCGCATCATACATTATAAAGGTGAGAGCACCAAGAAGACCAGCGTCAACTACGTCTTCGTCTTCTACCGTGCGATGGAAATCTTCGCCAAGAAGCACTTCGGCAACACTTGGGCCAAGTCGTTCTCTTTCCTTATTAATATAGCCATCTATCTCAAGGCTTTCTTCGCCTTGGTGTCGCAGTTCTTCCAAAAGGCTACCATTCCCTTCCTCGATGCGGTGCTGGGCTACGGCGGTCTGGCGGCCATCAGCTACCTGTGGGGGCGTGGCATCATATACGATGGTGCGGGCAGCTATCCGACCTTGTTGTTTGTCGCCGTCCTGCCCGTCTATATCGTCATTTGGCTCCTCAGCACCTATTTCGCCGGAGGCTACGACAAGCCCTACAGCATCGGAAAGGCCGTTCTCGGGGTGGCTTTCGGCAGTGCCGTCGTGCTGGTGCTCTATGCCCTGCTGCCTGAGAGTCTGCGCTTCTCACGTGCCTTGATTCTCTTCGGCTGGATATGGCTCGCGTTGGAGATGAGCCTCACGCGTTTCATCGGCATTTTGGTGGGCAACGAGAACTTCCAGTCGAAGCGGACGGAGAGGAAGCGCTTCCTCGTCATCGGAAGTCCCGAGGAGACGCAGCGGGTGAACAACATCCTGGAGAGTACCTCCATCAAGCCCGACTTCATCGGGCGGGTAAGTTCGGAAACGGCAGGGGAGGCCCCTGAGGGCTTCATCGGCAACCTCGCCCAAGTGCCTGACATTATCGAGATTTACAACATCACTGAGGTCATCTTCTGCTCGAAGGACGTGCCGCATCAGGTCATCATCGACAAGATGGTTGACTGGCACGCCACCAACGTCGACTACAAGATTGCGCCCGAGGACAGCCTCAGCATCATCGGCAGCAACAGCATCAACACGCGCGGCGACCTCTACACCGTCGACATCAAGGCCATCGACACCAAGCCCAACCGACGCAACAAGCGACTCTTCGACGTGGTGACCAGCGTGTTCAGCATCGTCTTCTGGCTGCCCTTGGCCTTGGTGGTGAAGCAGCCCGTCCAGTTCCTCAAGAACGCTTTCCTCGTCTTGTTCGGTCGCAGGACGTGGGTGGGCTATTGCTCGCCCGCCGACGCATCGCAGAAACTGCCCCGCATCCGCAAGGGCATCTATCATCCGGCGTCATATATAGATAAAGGTGTAGACGACGAGGTTCTCAACCAGCTGAACCTGCTTTACGCTCGCGACTACACTGTCTGGAAAGACGCAGAGATCTTTTTCAAGTCGGTTTCGAGGTGAATGGACCTCACACCTGATTCTTTTTTCTGGAGGCGAAAAGATGACCTCACCCCCGACCCCTCTCCAATGTGGAGAGGGGAGCAGTCCGCGCCATCAGCCAGCGAAAAAAACACGAAACCTTCTGTAGGGACGCACCGCGTGCGTCCGTCTGATAATCCGCTCGCGTCCGTCAGGCCCGCATCCGTCAGGCACCCCTCTCCACAGTGGAGAGGGGCAGGGGGTGAGGTCAACAGCCCTCACTCCCGAACCCTCTCCCATCATGAATGAATCGAATCATGTATCATGAATGAATCGAGTCATGTATCATGAATGGACTGAATCATGTATCATGAATGGACTGAATCATGTATCATGAATGGACTGAATCATGTATCATGAATGAATCGAATCATGTATCATGAATGGACTGAGTCATGTATCATGAATGAATCGAATCATGTATCATGAACGGGTATAATCGGAAATGCGGCCTTCGGGGCGCCTTCCTTTTTTGTCGAATTGTCGCCGTATTATCGAAATTGTTTATTTTTGCAGGGTCAAATGTCAAAATGGTACAATTTTTGAAAGCCACAAAAATTTGTTTGAAAAATCAAAAGATTTGGCATTGGTAACAAAAGAATTCATAATTTTGCAACAATTTTAATTTATATGACAATGAAGAAAGTTATCTATCTGCTTGGCATTTTGCTCCTTATGGCAGGAGTGGCCAAGGCACAAGAAGAAAAAGCGGTCCCCATGGGCCCTGAAATCGAATTTGAAAAACTCGTCCACGACTACGGCGATGTGCCCTACAACGGCAACGGCGAGTGCGAGTTCCGCTTCACCAACACAGGCACCGAGCCCCTGCTGATCCAGAAACCCAAGTCGAGCTGCGGCTGCACCATCCCCTCCTGGCCCAACGAGCCCATCCTCCCCGGCGAATCGGAAGTCATCAAAGTGACTTATCGAACCAATCGGGCGGGCAACATCAACAAGACCGTGACGGTCACCTCCAACGCAGTCAAGAACTCGACGGTGGTGCTTCGCATCAAGGGTCGTGTGCTTGAGCAGGCTACCGAGGTCCTGCCGGCCAACAACAACGGAATCGGCACACCTGTCAACAATCAATAGGCCATAATGTCAATCTTTTTTGTAAAAGCCGTCTAATGAAATGATTAGATGGCTTTTTGTTCAGTAAAAACCGATAATAACTATATTACCTATGCCAAAGATTTCAAACAAAGGCTTGGAGCTGCCGCAGTCGGCAATCCGCAAGCTCGTTCCTTTTGCCGACGCTGCCAAAGAGCGCGGCATCCATGTCTATCACCTCAACATCGGTCAGCCCGACATTGAGACCCCCAAGGGCGCCCTCGCTGCCTTGGCTGACAAGGCTCGTGAGTTGCCCGACAGCAAGGGTGTGCTGGAATACAGCCACTCTGCCGGTATCCCGAGCTACCGTCGTGCCTTGTGCAACTATTACCATCGTCACGGCATCGACGTGACGCCCAACCAAATCATCGTCACCACCGGCGGCAGCGAGGCCCTCCAGATGGCTTTCACCGTCTGCCTCAACCCGGGCGACGAAATCATCATTCCGGAGCCTTACTATACCAATTACAACACCTTCGCCAAGCTGTGCGACGCCAAGATTGTCACCATCCCCAGCGACATCAAGACTGGCTTCGCCCTGCCGCCCATCGAGGAGTTTGAGAAGGTGATTACGCCCCGCACCAAGGCCATCATGATATGCAACCCCAACAACCCCACGGGTTACCTCTATACCCACGAGGAACTGTTGAAGGTCGCCGGTCTGGTGAAGAAATACGACCTCTACCTCTTTGCCGACGAGGTGTACCGCGAGTTCTGCTACGACGGTCACAAGCACTTCAGCGTGATGCAGCTTGAGGGACTGGAGCGCAACACCATCCTGTTCGACTCCGTCTCGAAGCGCTACAGCGCCTGCGGTGCCCGCGTGGGTTGCATGGTGACCCGCAACAGCGAGGTCTACGCCACCGCCATGCGTCTGGCCCAGGCTCGTCTGTCGCCACCGTCGTTCGGTCAGATTTTCGCCGAGGCTGCCGTGGAAACCCCTCAGTCCTACTTCGACGGCGTTTACAATGAGTACATCGCGCGCCGCAACGTCATCGTTGAGGGCATCAACAAGATTCCGGGCTGCTTCTGCCCGATGCCCAAGGGCGCGTTTTACACCGTCATTGACTTGCCTATCGACGACAGCGACAAGTTCTGCCAGTGGCTGCTCACCGATTTCAGCTACAATGGTGCCACGGTGATGCTGGCTCCCGCCACGGGCTTCTACGCCGACCCCGAGAAGGGACGCCACCAGGCCCGTATCACCTACTGCATCTGCATCGACGACCTGAAGGCCGCCATCAAGTGCCTCGAAGAAGCCTTGAAGGTCTATCCCGGCAGACTGAGATAAGAATAGAAATCGCGGTTATTTTCTCACGCAGAATTCGCAGAACCTTATGAAGCCTACCGGACGCTTCAAAAGAGTCAGCGGATTTTGCGTGAGTTTTATATGCGTCGCTATGCGCTTCCCATAATTCAGCGGATTCTGCGCGCAATAATTTCTCTCTGTGCGAACTTTTTCTTGTCTATTGTAACTCAGCGATATATCCGACAGCAAACGACAACAAACGACTACTGTCGACAACAAACGTTTAATCAACGGCTTAGTCTTGACAAACTTTTTTACTTTGCAGCCGAAAAGTTTACTACTTTTGTACCATTAATTAATTACAGTCATTAACCCATTAAAAACCCCACAATCATGACTACAGAAAAGACACAAGAGGAAACTGCAAAACTGAGGCAGGAGAAACTGAAGGCTTTGGAAGCCACCTTAGGAAACATTGAAAAGAACTTCGGCAAGGGCAGCATCATGCGCTTGGGCGCGGAGGCTGAGAAGATGGAAAGCATCTCCACCGGCTCGATAGGCTTGGACTATGCCTTGGGCGTTGGCGGTCTGCCGAAAGGAAGAATCATCGAGATATTTGGTCCCGAGAGTTCGGGAAAGACGACGCTGGCCCTGCACGTCATCGCCGAGTCGCAGAAAAATGGAGGCATCGCCGCTTTCATCGACGCGGAGCATGCCTTTGACCGTTTCTATGCTGCCAAATTGGGCGTGGATATCGAAAACCTTCTCATTTCTCAGCCCGACTACGGTGAGCAGGCCCTCGAAATCGCTGAGAACCTGATTCGTTCAGGCGCCATTGATGTTCTCGTCGTCGACTCAGTCGCCGCCCTCACCCCCAAGAGTGAAATAGAAGGAGAGATGGGCGACAGCAAGATGGGCTTGCAGGCCCGCTTGATGAGTCAGGCCATGCGCAAGCTGACGGCAGCCATCAACAAGACGGGCTGCGTCTGCATCTTCATCAACCAGCTGCGCGAGAAGATTGGCGTGATGTTCGGCAATCCCGAGACCACCACGGGCGGCAACGCCTTGAAGTTCTACGCCTCGGTGCGTATCGATATTCGTAAGATCAGCCAAATCAAGGACGGCGAGAATGTGATGGGCAGCCGCGTCAAGGTGAAGGTCGTCAAGAACAAGGTGGCCCCGCCGTTCCGCAAGGCTGAGTTCGACATCCTCTATGGCGAGGGTATCTCGCGTTCGGGCGAAATCGTCGACCTTGGTGTGGAGATGGGCATCATCAAGAAGAGTGGCTCGTGGTTCAGCTACGGCGATTCGAAGTTGGCTCAAGGCCGCGACTCGGTGAAGAAGCTCATTGAGGACAACCCCGAACTCGACGAAGAGCTTTCGGCAAAGATTTCCGAAGCATTGAAGAACGCCGAGGAATAAATGATAATTCAATTGATAATGAAGAAAAACATTCTATTTGTCGGCCTTTTGCTCGCCTTGTTCGCCTGCGACCATACGCCGAAACCTGAACAAAACCCCCAACCACAGGAGCCCCAGGCAGCGGTGACCATCAATGATGTCATCCAGCAATATACCGACTCCATCGCCGCTGACAGCACCAACGCCCTGCTTTACAGAAACCGGGCGCAGGTCTATTTCGCCAATGAGCAAGTCGGTGCCGCCATGATGGACGTCAACAAGTCCCTGAACCTCGACCCCAACGACGTGGACACTTATCTGCTGCTGGCGGACTTGTACTATGCCTTGGGTGACGAGAGCAATATCAACGTCACGCTCAACAAGGCTGCCGAGGTCAATCCCCGCGATGCGCGTCCTTTGGTGAAGCTGGCCGAACTGAACCTGTTGCAACAGAATTTCAACCTCTCATGGGCTTACATTGACAAGGCTCTGGGCCTCTCGACCTACAATCCCCGCGCTTATTTCGTGAAGGGAATGTATTACATCATCGCCCAGCAGGACACCGTCAGTGCTTTGAAGAACTTCCAGATTTCATCGGAGCAGGACGACCGTTTTTATGACCCGGTGGAGCAAATCTGCCGTATCTACGCTGTGCAACAGCCGCCCTACGCCCTCGACTATATCCGCAAGGCGCAGCAGCAGTTCCCCGACAACGCCAACGCCCGCTACGAACTGGCCCTCTATCTGCAAAGCCATGGTGAGCCAGAGGAGGCTGTGCACCATTACGACACCTTGCTGATGATGCAGCCCGACAACGCCATCGTGCTCTACAACATCGGCTATGTCAACTATGTGTATTTGGAAAACAACGAGGTTGCCTTGGATTACTTCAATCGCGCCTTAGCCGCCAAGCCCGACTATCTGGACGCCTATTACAACAAAGGTCGCGTTATGGAGCAGATGGGCAAGTACGAACAAGCTGAAGAGATTTACAAAAGTATCCTGAAGAGCTATCCCAACTACCAGCTCGCCGTCGATGCACTCAACCGCATCCAGAACCAGGCTGAATAATCACCTTATATTATATGCTCCAGATTTATTGCCTCAACACCCGTACCACCAAAGAGTTTCAGGAAGGCTTGACCTTGCTTGACATCCTTGCGGAGTTTGACTTCGAGCGACCCTATCCCATCGTGTCGGCCAAGGTCAACAATGTCTCGCAGGGACTGAAGTTTCGCGTCTACAATAGTCGCGATGTCGAATTTCTCGATGTGCGCCACCATACGGCGCGGCTTGTGTATTTCAGGTCGTTGTGTTTCCTGCTCTATAAGGCTGCCCGCGATTTGTTCCCCGACTGCAAGCTCAACATGGAACACCCCATCTCGAAAGGTTTCTATTGCCGCATCCGCAAGGGCGATGGGCAAATCCTTGATGCCAACGACATTGCAGCCCTTCGTGTAAGGATGCGGGCCATCGTTGCCGACGACATCCAGTTTCACCGTCATGAGGCTCGTATTGAGGACGCTATCCAGATGTTCAGCGGTTTGGGTCAGGAGGACAAGGTCAAGTTGTTGGAGACCAGCGGACGCGCCTACACCGATTATTATACTTTGGACGACACCACCGATTATTATTATGGTCGCCTTGTGCCTTCCACCGGCTATCTCAGCGTATGGGATATTGAGGCCTACCGCGATGGCATCCTGATGCGCATCCCTGACCGCGACCACCCCGACCGTCTGGCAGAGTTGCAAGACCAGCCCAAGACCTTTGAGGTGTTCTCAGAGAGCCTGAAATGGAATGAAATCATGGGATTGAGCACGGTGGGCGATGTCAACCTGGCCTGCCAGAGCGGAAAAGCGCGTGAGCTGGTGCAGGTGGCCGAAGCCTTGCAGGAGAAGAAAATCGTGCAAATCGCTGAGGAAATCGACAGGCGCTATCATAGTGAGACGCCTGTCCGTTTGGTGCTGATTACCGGCCCGAGCAGCAGCGGCAAGACCACCTTCTGCAGCCGTGTCAGCATCCAGCTGAAAGCCTGCGGACTGAAGCCCATCTCCTTCTCGACGGACGATTATTTCGTCAACCGCGTCGACACCCCCAAACTGCCCGACGGCACCTACGACTTCGACAATTTCGAGACCGTGGATCACGTGGCTCTTGAGCGCGACCTCATCGCCTTGCTGAACGGCGAAGAGATAGAAGTGCCTGAATACAACTTCGTTACAGGCGAACGCGAATACAAGGGGAAGAAGCTGCAGCTGAAGAAAAACACGGTGCTACTGTTGGAAGGCATCCACGCCCTCAATCCCATGCTGACGGAGCAGATTCCTGAATCGGCCAAGTTCCGCATCTTTATCTCCACTTTGACGTGTACGGCCTTGGACGACCACAATATCATCCTCACCGACGACAACCGCCTGCTGCGCCGCATTGTGCGCGATTATAACAAAGGAGCCTTCACGGCGCGTGAAACCATCAGCCAATGGACCAGCGTCTGCGAAGCCGAGGAGCGATGGATCAATCCCTATCAGGAGAACGCCGATGTGATGTTCAATTCGGCCTATCTGTTGGAGTTTGCCGTGATGCGCAACCATGCTGAGAGCATCTTGGCTACAGTGCCGAACAACTGCCCTGAATATACCGAGGCGCATCGCCTGCTCAGGTTCCTGCATTATTTCACGCCCGTCTCCGACAAGGAGATACCGGCCACTTCGATGTTGCGCCAGTTTATCGGCGGCAGTAGCTTTATGTAAACGATGATGAAGAAAAGTACACTCCGTTGGGGTTATCTGGCGGGTATCGTCTCCGGCATCACCTACGGAATGAACCCGCTCTTTGGCGTGCCAGTCATCAAAAAGGGACTGGACGTCAATTCCTTGTTGTTTTATCGTTATGGTGTGGCCACGTTGCTGATGCTGGCTTTTATGCTCGTGGCGAAGAAGCAGATTCGCATCAGTTGGCGGCAGTTCGGATTGATGGCGATACTGGGAGCCATGTTCACAGGGTGCAGCATAACTTTGTTTGAAGCATACAAGTACATCCCTTCTGGCATTGCCACAAGCATCCTCTATGTCTATCCGATCATGGTCGCCTTAATCATGATGATTTTCGGACAATTCCCCACTTGGCAGACTTGGGTCTCCATTTTTGCAGGTGTGGCTGGCGCAGTGTTGCTGTCCCTCAAGGGTGGTGGCGGCTTCATCGACTGGCGCGGTATTGCCCTCGTTGTGGCTTCGGGACTGTGTTATACCTTATTTATAGTTATCGTTAATCTCAGCAAGCAGGTCAAAGCCATCCCCAATCTGACTTTGACTTTCTACTGTTTCTTTGTAGGCTCAGTGTTGTTGTTCGCTTTGTCGGGCTTCGGTGTGCATCTCAATCCTGTCCCCGATGCGGTCAGTTGGCTGAATGTGCTGGGACTGGCAGTATTGCCTACGGCAGTGGCCACCATTACCTTGGCGGCATCGAGCAAAGCGGTGGGTGCTACCAAGACTTCAGTGCTGGGCATCCTTGAGCCTTTGACAGCCATCTTTATTGGCACATTGGTGTTCCACGAACCCCTTACCCTCAACGTGGCCATTGGTGTGGCACTGATTCTGTTCGCCATTCTATTTATGATTTTGACCGACAAGAAGGACTGAATGAACGAAAAATATATGTACTTTTGCCGCCGCAAAAAATGTAATGGACTATGCAAAGTAATGAAGAAATATCCATATTGGTGCTTTACACTGGAGGCACCATCGGCATGATGCAGGACCCTGCTACGGGTGCTCTCGTGCCTTTTGATTTCGACAACATCTACACGCACCTTCCTGTGCTGAAGAACTTCGGCTACCAGATTGATTTCTATAGCTTTGACCCCTTGATTGACTCGTCAAACATGTCTCCCGACTTCTGGGTGCGTCTCGCCTCAAAGATTGAGGAGCAGTACGAACATTACGACGGTTTTGTGGTGCTGCATGGCTCCGACACGATGGCCTATACTGCATCGGCTTTGAGTTTCATGCTGGAGAACCTCAACAAGCCTGTCGTGCTAACTGGTTCGCAACTGCCTATGGGTATGGTTCGCAGCGATGGACGCGAGAATTTCCTCGCCGCTGTTGAGATAGCCGCCGCCAAGGATGATGACACACCTGTCGTTCCCGAGGTAAGCATCTTCTTCCAGAACCAGTTGCTTCGTGGTAACCGCGCCACCAAGTTCAACGCAGAGAATTTCAACGCTTTCATTTCGTCCAACTATCCCAACCTTGCCGACGTGGGCATACACATTAAATATAATAAGGATCGCATCTTGAAACCCAACTTCAAGAAACTGAAGGTGCATACTGAGATGGACCACAACGTTGGCATCCTTAAGCTCTTCCCTGGTATTTCTGAAGATTTCGTGCGTCATGTGTTGAAGACTCCTGGGTTAAAGGGTCTTGTGTTAGAGACTTTTGGCTCGGGCAACGCCACCACCGCCAAATGGTTCCTCGATGCCCTCAAACAGGCCATCGATGGTGGACTGCTTATCCTCAACATCACACAGTGCAAGGCCGGTTCAGTGGAGATGGGACGCTACGAGACCAGCCTTGATATGGCCCGCATCGGCGTGTTGAGCGGCTATGATATGACTACCGAAGCCGCTGTTGCCAAGTTGATGTATCTTCTCGGCTTAGACCTGCCTGTTGAGAGAATCCGCCAAATCCTGCCGATTTCCATACGTGGTGAGCTGACGGTTTGACCCTAAGTTTCAGTCAGTTGAAAAATAATTTCAAGAAAAATGCAATTATTTTGTCAGCCGATTGAAAAAATGTTGTACTTTTGGCAACGATTTTCCGAAGTTGGGCAGTGGGGGAGAAAGGCATCAATAAATAAGGAGAGATGTCCGAGTGGTTTAAGGAGCACGCCTGGAAAGTGTGTGTACTCCAAAAGGGTACCGCGGGTTCGAATCCCGCTCTCTCCGCAGAAAAGCATTGATTTGAATCATTAGAAAAACACAAAGTATCATCAAAATCATTTAATCACACTATGAAAAAATTAATCGCTTTCCTCATGGTTGCTGGCCTGTTCACCTTTGGCATCAGCAATCTCGTCGTTGCTCAAGAAGAGCAAGCGCAAACTGAGCAGACCGAACAGGTTGTTGCTCAAGAAGAGACTCCCGCCCCTGCGGTTGTCGAAGAAGAAGTGGTTTCCGCTCCCCAACAAGCTGAAGCTCCTGTCACTTTCCGTGAGTCCATCAAGAAGCAGTTCATCGACGGCGGCCCTGGTTTCATGGGTATCGTGTTGGTCATCCTGCTCATTGGTATGGCTATCTCCATTGAGAGAATCATCTATCTGACCCTTGCCACTGCTAATTCAGAAAAGCTTCTTCAAGGTATCGAAGGTAAGATGAAGAACGGCGACGTTGAAGGCGCCAAACAACTCTGCAAAGACACCCGCGGCCCTGTGGCCAGCATCTTCACTCAAGGTCTCATCCGTTATCAGGACGGTCAGTCGCTTGACGAAGTTGAGAAGAGCATCGTTTCCTACGGTAGCGTCGCTGGCGGTAAGCTTGAAAGCGGCCTCAGCTGGATCGGCCTCTGCATCAGCCTGGCTCCTATGTTCGGATTCATGGGTACCGTTATCGGTATGATTCAGGCCTTCGATGACATCGCCGCCGCTGGTGATATGAGCCCGACCATCGTTGCTTCTGGTATGAAGGTCGCTCTGTTGACCACCGTGTTCGGTCTGATTGCAGCTATTATCCTTCAGATTTTCTTCAACTTCATCGCTTCCAAAATCGAAAGCATCGTTAACGATATGGAGAACGCTTCCATTTCGTTCATGGACATCCTCGCCAAGTACAACAACAAATAAACATTGATAATCATGAACGGTAAGCTTGCAAATATCTCAAAATGGGCTTTCGGCGTTCTGGCTCTGATTACTGTCATCATCGCGGTGATGTATTACCTCGTTGTTGGTACCATCAAGCCAAACTTTGACATGGGTCTTCCCACGCCTCGTGCCGATATGTACCTGAATTGGGGCTACATTCTGATTATCTTAGGCATCGTGTTCGCAGTGATTTCGGCCATCTTCACCGGCATTGTCAAAGGTGTCAATGCTAAGACCTTGATTGTCGGAGCCATTGGAGTCGGTGTCATTGCTGTTGTAGCCTACGTTATGGCAAAGAGCTATTTCGACATCCCTTATGCCGCGTCTAACGATATCACTTATTCAGGTAATACGCACGGCTGGGTCGAATTTGGCCTTAATTTCTTCTATCTTACCCTTGTGGTCGCTATTCTTTCCATCCTGTTTTCAGTCGTCTACAAGGCTATTAAAAAGTAAAATCGATTCATCATGGCCAGAAAAACTCCAGAAATCAATTCTAGTTCGCAGGCTGACATAGCTTTCTTGCTATTGTGTTTCTTCCTGATGACGACCTCCATGGATGTGGACTACGGTATCACCCGTCGTCTGCCTCCTCCCGTCGAGCAAAACGATGAGGACGTGAAGGTCAAGGAAAGGAACGTGATGAACGTAATGGTGAATAAGAGCGATAAACTGCTGGTCAATGGCCGTCCTTCCGACATCTCCTTGCTGAAGGATGAGGCCAAGCGCTTCATGACACCTCGTCCCAGCGACGAGACGGCACCTGAAGTGGAGACTAAGCATTTCGACCTTGTGGGTGATGTGCTCATGTCGAAGGGTGTTATCTCCTTGCAGAATGACCGCGGTACTTCGTATGCTATGTATATCAGTGTGCAGAATGAGTTGGCTCGCGCCTTCAGTGAATTGCGCGACGAGATGGCTGTGGCAAAATTCCACAAGCATCTCGACCAGCTCAATGAAGATCAAACTAAAGCCATCAATGATGCGGTACCTGTCCGTGTCAGTGAGGCCGAACCTGTTGTTTATGGTAGTAATTAAAGGAGGATACAACTATGGGAAAATTTAGAAAAGAAGGTAAAAAAGAAGTGCCGCAAGTGAGCACCTCGTCGTTGCCCGACATCGTTTACATGTTGATATTCTTCTTCATGATTACCACCACCATGCGTGATGTCGAACTGAAGGTGAAGAATGCCATGCCTAAAGCTACCGAGATTCAAAAACTCGAGCATAAGTCATTGGTGTGCTCCATTTATGTTGGCCCGCCTAAGGATACCAAACTCGGTACTGAATCGCGTATCCAATTGGATGATGCTTTCGCTCGTCCGTCCGACATCGCTGACTGGATTCAGAAAGAGCGTGACTCGCGTAGCGAGGCTGACCGCCCTCTGCTGACTACAGCCTTGAAGGTGCATAAGGATACCCGTATGGGTGTTGTCACCGATGTGAAGCAAGAGCTTCGTAAGGTAGGTGCTTTCCGTATTACTTATACGACCCTCAAGGGTAGTGCATTAGAGAACTAACGTTTGTTTTCATTTTGTAGGAAAAGGCGACAATTAGTTTTGTCGCCTTTTCTTTTTTATTCTTCTTCCTTGTTCTCGTCATTGTCACTGTCTTTATGGTCATCGTGGATCAGATGCACGTCGCATTGTGGGAATGGGATAGAGATATTCGCAGCATTAAGTGCTTCATAAATCACCTCCTTTGAGCGGTCAACGTAGCCAATGCGCTCGGCTACCAAAACATACTGTTTCACGGCGATGTCCACAGAGCTGTCGCTCATGTCATTTACGACCACTTTGATGCCATACTTCGGGTCAACGATATCGCGGCCATAGTGGTCCTTGGTACGCATCTGCTTCATGGCTTCCAGCAGCACCTCGCGCACATTCTTGATATCGGTTCCGTAGGCCACTCCGACGATAATCTTCGTGAATTCGTAGGCGTTGTTGCGGGTCAGATTGTTGAAGTTCTTGCCGAAGAGCGAGGCATTGAGGAACGACATCTCGGTGCCGTCAAGGGTCTCTATCTGCACACATTGGTAGTTGATGGCGACCACACGTCCTCGCACGCCGTCACATTCAATCCAGTCGCCCACACGCAGACGGCCGCCCATGAGCTGTATACCATAGATGAAGTTGTTGAGGATGTCTTTGAGGGCGAGACCGATACCAGCCGACAGACCGCCAGCCACCAGACTCAGGGAACCCATTGGGATTTTCCACACCGCCACGACCACGATAATGTAAGCCATCCAGACCAGGACGCTGAGGATGCTGTTGCCCAGAGACAGGTTGATTTCGTTTTCGCGAATGGTAGTGCGGTTGTGCTTGCGCATGAAGGTGGAGTAGCGGGTGTACTGATGAATGGCGTGGATGGCTCGGTTGAAGTAACGTAGGACGAAGAACAGAATCAACAGACCGATGATGCTCCCACCGGAGATACGAAGCGTGTCAAATCCATCCTTATCCGTCAATTGGACGAATGGGTTTATAAAGATTTTGAAGTATAGGTCGTCAAAGTCAAAGATGTTGAGGGACATGTGTACGCAGATGGGCAGTGAGAGCAGCAACAATGCGGGAATGGTCACCTGCCTAATGAAATCGTAAAACCAAGTGGCACCAAACAGCAGCGTCTCACGGTCGGCACCACCCACGTATGTAATGCGCTCCCGCATGGCATCCACTCGTTTGTTCAGCTTCCGTTCCTTGTATCGGCTCATCAAATCGGCAATACAGACAATGGTGAGTAAAACGGCCAGTTGGAAGTACCACCAGATGAGGATAAGCAAAGCCACGAAGGTAAATCCTAAGAAAGCGAACACAAAAGCGATGAGGTAGATGGCCAGTGAAATCCAGCCCAAGGTGCTGTCGATGGAGGTGGCTTTCCGATTTTCCCTAATACAGAAGAATAACTGTCGTGCAACCACTAAGCACAGAATGGGCGGGAACATGAAAGTCATCAGCCTGTCAGGAACAAAGGTGATGCGGCAGGAAATAATAATCATAGCTATCATAAAGGTTGGGATGTAGAGCCTGAACCCGTGCCGGAACTGTTCGGGCTTCACACGCAGCAATAACGAGCCTGTGATGGCTATGAGCAACCATAGTAGGGTATTGACGTGCTGAAAACTTAACTGGACATACTCATATTTGTCAGGGAAGAAACCTACTAACAAGAAATACACTATGGTACCTACCAATATCGAGAATGCCGTCAGCTGCTTTCTGGGGATGAATCGTCTCCGCCTGAAGATGAGGGAAAGCAACTGGAGAATCAAGAAGGTCAGAAACCAGAAGAAGGCCAAAGCAACCAACTGGATGCCGCAGATAATTACCAAGAGAGAATTGATGCCTTTGCTGGAAAGCGAATTGAGAAATGAGTCACTATCATCTTCCGACTCTTCATGGGTAACAGATGCTTCTGCAAGGAGGGCAGTGGTATCGGAGGACTCTGGGGAATCTTGGCCCAACTCAATGAAATCGTATTGCGAGCGTAAATCCACCAAGGTTTTATCCCAATGGTATTTTGGGTTAGCCATAATGTCCAAGAACGGGGTCTGTCCCTCTACAAAGAAATACCTCTCCAGTTCATGATAGCGGGATAGGGCATAGTCGTAAGTCTCTTTCATGCGTAAAAAGGCCTCCTGATAGTGCGTACTGTCCGCTTGCACAAGGGCTCGGTTGTTTGCGTACACCTTCAGGAATTCAGAGGCATATCTTATGCAGGAGTCGCGGAAGATTTCTCCTTCCTCATCCAACATAATGGGTGACGAGAGCGTGTCTCTTACAGCAATCCGGATGATTTCCTTTTCCAATGCCGAAGCCGAGTTTGAAAAATACAGGTCAAGCGAATCGTTGTGGTACAGCAGACTGTCGGGCAGGATTTCAATCTCGATTTCCTTCATCACAGGAGGAAGTCGGCGAAGGGCCTCGATGAGACGGGCATATCGGTCGATTTCTATGTTCAAGCTATGTACGATGCGCTCGTATGGCTTGATGTCATTGTTGAAATTATTGTATTCGGAAGTCACTTTTTGCAAAGCGTAAGCCAAGTCGAAAGTCATGTTCTGTTCCTGCGTATAGAGCAGGATAGAGAGCTCGTTGGACTTCTTGATGACGTCCATCATCTTTTGATGCTGAAGCTCGTAATCTTCCATAAACTGTTGCTGTGCTTCAGTGCGTTGTTGATAGCCCAATTTCATCTCAGTCCAAAGGTCCTTGAGGATATTTGTCAAGGATTGTCCGCTTACAACAGCAAAGAGCGGGAAGGAGAACAGGAAGAGTGCAATGACAAGCGTCAGAAATCTTGTTGTTTTATTCATATAGCGCTACTTGATAAAGAAGGCCATAAAAGTACAAAGTTTTTGGAAATCAATCCCAAAAAGGACGAACTTTTTTGCAAAAAAATCGCCCAAACGAGTGGCTTAACTTAGAGTGTGATTAAAATTCAATTCGATAATTCCCTTGCCCCGTAAGTGCCCCTGGCAGCACGTAAAAACTGGGATGCCGCGATGTGTTAGCTTCAAGTTTCAGTTTTGCTTCGTCAGCTTCAGCAACCGATTTGAGCCGTAGTATCCAAGGGGTAGCTAAACTCTACCCAAGTCCACCTTCGCCCGAAAGCCTGTTTTTGCGAAGGTAGGGCGAGTCTGTGGCGAGGCAATAGCGAATCTGAGGTTAGTCTGTAGCGAAAGACAATGCAGCTTAAGGAGGGGCGTCACTACGACACCCCAAAAACAGGCACTCGAGTGATTTCATCGATTGACTCGAGTCATTCGATGAAATCACTCGAGTGAAGCGAAAAAATGACCCGTGTTATCCATTATTAAACAGCTTCTAAAACTGTCCAACCCGTCCTAACATGGGACACCCTGTATTTGCCGTTGCAAACTATAGACGAATAGGCTAACTTTTTCCTAACCTGGCATTGACCTCAAAACTCCTCGCCCTCCTCCAGCTCCACACGATGAGTCCCGAAGTAAGCACTGCACTTAGAACAATCAGCCAAACGCTCTCCATTGCCCCAAAATGCTCGACATCGATGTTAATGATGCCTTTGTTGTTCAAATAGTACAGCAGCACTGCTGTGCCGTTGTTTAGGAAATGCATCAGAATGCTGGTCCAAAGCGAGCCAGTTATGTAGAACATATAACCCAACAACACCCCTAGGAACATTCGCGGCAGGAAACCGTAGAACTGGAAGTGGATGAACGAGAAGATGGCTGCTGAAAGGAGAATGGCCACATGCGGGTTCATCTTACGCGTCAGCGACTGTTGCAACACACCCCTGAAGGTCATTTCTTCTCCAATGGCGGGTATCAAGGCAACGACGACCATATTGAGCAACAGTCCTCCAACAGTGTCCACATTCAGCATCTTTTCTGTTGCTGCCTTTGCAGTTTCTTCTAAAGATTTAATCCATTCTTCAAATCGGGTTAAGCTTTTGCCGAAGCTCATGCCTTCGTTCCATGTAGTCAGTTGGTTGGTGACAGGCAGTGAGACAAACATCAAGGCCACACCTATTAATATGAGCCACCCTGGTGGAGTGAGGCTGCGGAATCCTAACTCTTGCATCCGCTGCTCCTTGCGCATAAAGTAATAATACACGATAGGCGGCACTATAAACATAAAGATGGAGTTGATGCCTTGTCCGATTTTTATCCCAATGTCACCAGCAAAGACAAAAATAGCTGTCAATAAAATACCTATTAGCGTACTAATCAATAGGATAAATAAAAACAAAAAGACACGCATTCCCATGGATTGGCGAAGGTTTTCGGTGAAAAAGTTGTTGCTCATAATGAATGATTTTGCTGCAAAGATACACTTTTTGTACTTTTGCACCCGAATCTTGAAATCTGAAATAATGTATCGCATCGCCAACCTCGAATTCGAGCATTATCCGCTGCTTCTCGCCCCGATGGAGGACGTCTCCGACCCGCCTTTCCGCTATGTCTGTAAACTATTCGGAGCCGATGTGGTCTATTCGGAATTTATTTCCGCCGATGGTCTTATCCGTGATGCAGTGAAGAGTATCAAGAAGTTGGACTTTGAGGAAATGGAGCGTCCTGTGGGTATTCAGATCTTCGGTAATGCGGTGGAGCCTATGGTGGAAGCGGCACGATATGCCGAGACTGCTCATCCAGATATTATCGACATTAATTTCGGCTGTCCGGTGAAAAAGGTGGCTTCGAAGGGGGCCGGTTCGGGTATTATGAACGACATTCCCAAAATGGTAGCCATTACCAAAGCAGTTGTGGAGGCAGTGCAGACTCCCGTAACGGTAAAGACCCGTTTGGGCTATGATGAACAGCATAAAGACATCGTGGACATTGCTGAACGTCTGCAGGACGTGGGCATTGTAGCATTAACCATACATGGACGTCTACGCACGACAAAATACAGCGACCCTGCTGACTGGACTCTCATTGGAGCCGTGAAGAACAACCCGCGCATGCATATCCCTATCATCGGCAACGGCGACGTGGTGGACGGGCCTTCAGCGAAATATTATAAGGACACTTTTGGCGTGGATGGCCTGATGATAGGTCGGGCTACTTATGGGAACCCTTGGATATTCAGCCAAATAAGGCATTATTTAGAGTCTGGGGAAACGCTACCTTTGCCCGATGTGGCTGAGCGGGTGAGAATCAGTAAGATTCAGCTGGAACGTTCTATCGCTTGGAAAGGCGAGCATATCGCCTTGCTAGAAATACGAAAACATTGGGCTTCCTACTTCAAGGGTCTGCCGAACTTCAAGCCGTTCAAGATGCGACTGATGGAGACACTGTCGGTGGATGAGGTCTATGCTATTTTGGCTGAAATTGAACAGTACTACGCTTAATCAACCACGCCTTCCTTTAATACCCCATTCTCAAACAAGTTGCGCACCAATTCGTCGCGACGGATGGGATAAGTGTGGATACCCAGCGACTGGGCAGCCTTGATGTTGGCAGCGGTGTCGTCGATGAAGAGTGTCTCTTCGGGCAGCAGACCTTCATGGTCAAGAATCAGTTCGAAGAAACGTGGGTTGGGCTTCTCGAGATGCTCAGCGAAGGAGAAATAGGACTTGTGGAACAACTCGTCAAACTCGTTGTAACCGAAGCGCAGCTGTAGGTCTCGGATATACAAGTCGTAATGGATGACGTTGGTATTGCTCATCAGGAAAATCTTGTAGTGCTTCTTCACCTTCTCGATGGCTTCAATGCGCTCGCGGGGGATGTCGAGGAGCATGGAGTTCCAGATGTCGTCGAAGCGCTTATCGGTCATCTTGTCCAATCCGAGCAGGGCTTTGGCTTTCTTGCGGAAGGTGGGAGCAGTATAGATGCCCGTGTCGAATTTGCTCATCAGTTCGCTAAATTCTTTAGAACGTGAGAGTTCTGAAATACTGATGCCCAGTTTTTCGAGTTCCTTATATACAACGGTTTCATCGATGTCGAGGATAACGCCACCGAGGTCGAAGATGATGTTTTTGATTTTTGCGCTCATTTTTGAGAAAAATTACTGTCTAATTCGCTGCAAAGTTGTAAATTTGCAGCGCAAAAAGCAAGAAAAAAGGCGATTTTTTGCATGTTTAGCTTACTTTTTTGCGGTCCCATAGCGCAGTTGGTTAGAGCAACTGACTCATAATCAGTAGGTCCTAGGTTCAAGCCCTAGTGGGACCACAACAATTCGAAAACAAGGCTGTAGGGCTGTCAGAATATGGCAGCCCTACACCATAATACAACACTCCTCATCATGGAACCAGAAAACACTTCCAAACCCTTGACCCAATTGGACGAACTCGGTGAATTTGGCCTTATCGACCAGCTGACTACAGACTTTCCTCTGCATAACGAAAGCTCGCTGAAAGGCGTTGGCGACGATGCCGCTGTCATCAATCACGAGGGGTCGCGTACCCTCGTCTCAGTGGATATGCTCATCGAGGGTATCCATTTCGATATGACCTACTGCCCCTTGAAGCATTTAGGCTACAAAGCTGCTGTCAGCAATTTCTCTGATATTTACGCGATGAACGGCACTCCAACGCAGATAGTAGTGGGCTTGGGTGTATCGAGCCGCTTTACTGTGGAGGCTTTAGACGAGCTGTATGCCGGTATCCGCTTGGCTTGCGAGCGTTATCATGTCGATATGGTGGGTGGCGATACCACGAGCAGCAAGACGGGGCTCGTCATCTCCATTACCGTCATCGGTATGGCGAAGGAGGAGGACATCGTCTACCGCAGCGGTGCGAAAAAGAACGACCTGCTTTGTGTTTCGGGAGACTTGGGTGGCGCCTATATTGGCCTGCTGATTTTGGAACGCGAGAAAGTGGAGTTCCTTGCCAATCCCAATATGCAGCCCAAACTGCAAGGACTGGACTACGTATTGGAACGTCAGTTGAAGCCTGAGGCCCGAAAGGACATCGTGGAGCAATTGAAGAAAATCGGCATCAAGCCCACCTCGATGATTGATATCTCCGATGGCCTGGGTTCCGAGATTTTGCATCTCTGCAAGGAGTCGAAGGTAGGTTGCCAGCTCTATGAGGAACGTATCCCCATCGACCCGACCACTGACCGTATGGCTAAAGAGTTCCAGATTGTGCCTTCGGTGGCGGCATTGAGTGGGGGAGAGGACTATGAGTTGCTCTTCACCATTGACCAGAAGGACTATGAGAAGATACAGACCCTTTCGACTGATGTAACAGTCATCGGTTATATGACGGATAATGTGGGCGTGGCTGAGATGATTACGCCGGACAATCATGTTATCCCCATCAAAGCCCAAGGCTGGGACCATATGAGGAAAAATGAGTGAAGTCCCAGAAATAGTAAAGTCCAAACTTGCTGCGCTGCCCAACAAGCCCGGCGTATACCGCTATTTCGATAAGAAAGGCGAACTCATCTATGTAGGTAAGGCGAAAAACTTGAAACGCCGCGTCAGCAGTTACTTCAATAAGGAGCAAGTCGGTAAGACTCGCGTGTTAGTGAGTAAGATTGCCGACCTGGAATACAGCATCGTTGACTCGGAGTCGGAAGCCTTGCTGCTTGAGAACACGATGATTAAGCAGTACAAGCCGCGATACAACATCATGCTGAAGGACGACAAGACCTACCCTTGGATTTGCATCAAGAAAGAGGCCTTCCCGAGGGTGTTCCTTACAAGAAGAAAGGTGAACGACGGGTCTGACTACTTCGGCCCCTATCCCTCGGTACGTACTGCACATATCCTATTGGATCTGTTGGGACAAGTGTATAAGATTCGTTCCTGCCGTACCCCATTGACCGAAGCAGGGGTGGAGAAAGGGAAATACAAGGTCTGTCTCGACTTTCATATCCACAAGTGCAATGCCCCTTGCGAGGGAAGAATCTCGAAAGAGGAGTATAACGCGATGATTGCCGAAATCAGGGAGATCATACGGGGCAACGTGCAAAGTGTCTTGCGTGGACTGAAGACTCAGATGATGGAATACGCCTCACGATTGGAGTTTGAGGAGGCGCAGTATATCAAGGAGAAATACGACCTGTTGGAGAACTACCAAAGCCGCTCAACGGTGGTGAGTGCAACCATCCACAATGTGGAAGTTTTTTCGTACATCGACGACGGCGAGGCTTTCTATGTCAACTTTATGAAGGTGGTGGATGGAGCCGTGGTGCAGTCGCACAGCTTCGAGATGAAACGCAAACTAGAAGAAACGCCTGATGAGTTGCTGTTATTGGCCATTACCGAGTTGCGCCAGCAATTTGACCATCCTGCCGACGAGATTATCGTTCCCATGAAGCTCGATTATGCCCTTGATGAGGTCACAGTAACGGTTCCGTTGCGGGGTGACAAGCAGAAATTGCTTGACCTTTCGCGCCGCAACGCCATGCAATACCGAATCGACTTGGAGAAACAACGCTCCTTAGTCGATCCGGAACGTCACCAGAAACGGGTGTTGAACAGCCTGAAGGAGGCTTTGCAGTTAGAGATGTTGCCTGAGGTGATAGAGTGTTTCGACAACTCCAACTTCCAGGGCGACTATGCTGTGGCTGGTATGGTGCAGTTCGTGAACGGCAAGCCCAACAGAGCGGGTTACCGGCATTTCAACATCAAGACGGTAGAGGGCCCCGACGACTATGCCTCGATGAAGGAAGTGGTAAGGCGACGCTATTCGCGCCTTATCGAAGAGGGCAAACCATTGCCCAATCTTATCATCACCGACGGTGGCAAGGGACAGATGGAGGTGGTTCGCCAAGTGGTTGAGGACGAGTTGCAGGTCAACATCCCCATTGCGGGGCTGGCAAAGGACGACAGGCATCGTACCAACGAACTGCTGTTTGGCTTCCCGCCCCGTGTGGTAGGACTGAAACCCAATTCAGAGGTGTTCCGACTCTTGGCGCATATTCAGGATGAAGTACACCGCTTCGCCATTACTTTCCACAGGAAAAAGTTTGAGAAAGGCTTCATGCACTCCGAACTGGCGGAGATAAAAGGAGTGGGGAAGAAAACCGCTGAGAAACTGCTCTTGGAACTGAAATCAGTAAAAGGGATTAAAGAGGCTTCGCTGGAGCGACTTGCTGAAATTGTCGGGCCTGCAAAAGCACAGGTTGTATTTGGATATTTCAATACTGAAAAGTAGCCAAAACCGTTTCCACTTCTTCTTTCGTGAAATCGATGTTGAAGATGTGGCTGGGTTGCAGATAATATAAGGTATGCTCGGACTGAAAGCGTTTCTCTCCTCCACCTGTGATGTTGAGCATTACGGTATCGTCGGCTTTTACAGTGCCTTTCGTGACGGCTTGTTGCAATGAAGCCGTAGCTACTGCAGCAGCATGATAGATGTCGATGCCTTCGATTTCCTCAAACAGGGCTTTAGCGGCATTGGCCTCATCGTTATTGACGGCGAGGATGTCGCCGTTGCTGTCTTTCAGCGCATCGAAAAGTCCTCCGGCAAGGCCGTAGGGCGGTTTGCGGTTGGAGAGTACAGGAGCGCATATTTCGGCAGCATCTTTACGGGCTTGGTCGGCATCGTAAGGCAGCAAGTCTCGTGAGTCGGCCCGCCAGGCATTATACATAGGCACAAAGGGCTTGTTTTGCGACACGATGAGACGGGCTTTGTGGGAACCAAAGCGTCCATCACCGATGAAGCGTAGGTTGGCTTCCCATGCGGCGATAGCACCTGTGCCGCTACCAACAGCCTGGAAATAAAAGTCGGGTGTGCGACCAATGAAAGTAGTCGCTGACATCATGGTAGTACCCATACCGTCGCGGCGGGCAATGTTTTTGGCACCACCTTCGGCAAGGTATCCCTCAAACTCACAGACTACATTGGACAAGTTGATGGCATCGAAATAGTCGCTGCCTGAGGCTGTGGTGATGAGTTTCACACAAGGATTCAGGGGCTGGTCGAACCAAAGGGCTTTGATGTTGTCTTGGGGAACGCACAGCAACAGCTTAATGTTGTTGTCGGAGCAAACTTTGGCGAAAGCACGGGCCGTGTTGCCTGCTGAAGCAACCACAAGAACCATGTCTTTCAAGTCGTCACCCAGTCGGGCACACACCGAATAGGCTTCCATCTCCTTAAACGAGCAAGTCATCATGTGGGCACCCCGTTCAGGCCACCATCCGTTGAAGGTGATGTAAAGGTTGTTCAGTCCCAGATACTTGGCCAGACCTTCGCTTTTGTATGTGATGGGTTCCGACGGATTTTGCAATAGGGTCTTGATGGGCAGCCAGTCGGCGTAACGATAGAGTCCCCATTCCTCTCCTTCTTTCACGTGGAGTTGTCGGTTCTCGTATAAGGGACGCACCATACTGGGTTTATCGCATTGTTTGTCGTCAAGGGTCCATCCTTCATCATTGAAGACACGACCTGTAGCAACGGTTTGCAGTTGGTATTGTGTTGGGATAAAGTTCATGTTGTCGCTCATTTTCTAAATTTGCGGCAAAGATACGAAAAGGAAAGATACGGATTGTATATATACTTACTATTTTGTTGTGTGCAGGGCTGTTCAACGAAGCACTTCCAATGCCTTTTGTAACACTTCGTCCATTGGGGCATAGACAGGATAAAAACCTTCTTCATCAAACAGATTGCGGGCAATATAGGCTTTCAGCAGGGTGTTGGCTTCTTTGCGAGCCACTTGCTTCTGTGTTTCGGTTCCTTTGATGCCTTTTGCATCGGCTTGTTTCACCAAATCGTTGAACATGGCGCCAGTCACAACAAATGAGTTGTTGAAGGATTCGACGGTCTTAAAGCGTCCCAGCTCTTTACGGTGACGGTCTGTATAATCGAAGGCGTATTGGTAGAGAAGGCCAAGGTTGACGATTCGGTTGAAATAATACTCGGTGCTGTCATCGACAAGCGGTACGTAGATATCAGGCATGATGCCTCCGCCGCCGTATACGATTTTGCCTTTAGGTGTGATGTATTTTAGGGAGTCGGCAAAATGAATGCTGTCCTCGTTGAACAATTCGCCGTTTTCGTACCGTTCGTAAGATTCAAAGAGGTATTTCTCGCGGTCTCCATCAAAGGGTTTCTGGATGCAGCGTCCCGTTGGGGTGTAGTAGCGGGCTACGGTGAGGCGAATGGCTGAATTGTCGTTAAGCATGATTTGCTCTTGCACCAGGCCTTTGCCGAAGGAACGTCTTCCTATGATCGTGCCTCTGTCGTTATCTTGAAGTGCACCCGCCACAATCTCACTGGCGCTGGCCGATTCGCTATCGATGAGAACGACAACAGGGATGTCGTCCAAAACACCACGCATACTTGCTTTCATCTCTTGACGAGGACGGTTGCGTCCTTCGGTGTATACAATCATGCAGCCACGAGGCAGGAATTCGTCAGCAACTTCCACTGCAGCTTTAAGGTATCCTCCCGTATTGCCTCGCAGGTCGAAGATGAGTTTTTTCATTCCTTGCGACTCCAACTTGTGTATGCCTTGTCGAAACTCATCATAGGTAGTAGCCGAAAACTTGCTTAGCTTCAAGTAACCAATTTCTTTGTCAAGCATATAGGCGATGTCGACGCTGTAGGTGGGAATGACGTCTCGGGTGATAGTGAAGTCCATCAATCCATCAACGCCTCGGCGGTAAACGCCAACTTTCACCTTGGTGCCCTTCGGGCCTTTCAGCATCCGCATCACGTCATCATTCTTGAGCTTTTTGCCTGCTACAAGCGAGTCCTCGACGTTTACGAACCGGTCTCCTGCCAGAATGCCGACTTTCTCTGATGGACCTCCTTTGATGACATTTACAATAGCGATGGTATCATTTTCGATACGAAATTGAACCCCGATACCCTCAAAACTGCCTAATAGCGGGTCGTTGACAGCATCGAACTCTTCTTGCGGAACGTACATGCTGTGAGGGTCAAGTTCCTCTATCATTGCGGTAACAGCTTTGTCTTCAAGTTGCTGGCTGTTGACTGTGTCGACATAGTGCTGCTTCACATACCACATAACCTCATCGAACTTACCAAACTCGGTGTTGGGGACTTCCCGTTTCAGATGTCCTGCTGTTTTGTTGAGGAACAATCCGATGCAAATTCCCGCTGCCAGCAGGAGGAATAGATTGAATCCGTTGTTTCTGTTGGAGTCCATAAGGTGATGAAAACTTGGTCAGAATGTTGCGCTCGACAGCTCAAGGTTGCGATCCATCTTACGGAACAGACCTTGCAGCACCGTTCCCGGACCGACTTCAACGATGGTCCTAACACCGTTTGCCAAAATGTTACTCATGGTTTGAGTCCACAAGACGGGTGAGGTGAGCTGGGAAATCAGGTTCTTCTTGATGATTTCAGGGTCGTTGACTGACTGGCCTGTGACATTCTGATATATCGGGCAAATACCTTGATTGAAAGAAGTGTCATTGATGGCTTCAGCCAGCTCAACACGTGCCGGCTCCATCAGCGGACTATGGAAGGCTCCGCCTACGCTGAGAGGCAACACTCGCTTGGCGCCAGCCTCTTTCAGTTTCTCGGATGCAGCAGCAACACCTTCTATTGAGCCGGAAATGACCAATTGTCCCGGACAGTTATAGTTGGCGGGAACCACAACTAGTTCTTTCATTGAGGCGCAAACGCTTTCAATCAGACTGTCTTCAGCGCCAATGACAGCAGCCATAGTGCCGGGTTGCGCTTCGCAAGCCTTTTGCATAGCCATAGCTCGTTTGCTTACCAAACGCAAACCATCTTCAAAGCTCAGCACCTTGTTGGCAACTAAAGCTGAAAACTCACCCAATGAATGACCTGCCACCATGGTGGGGTCAAAATCTTCAAGCAATGAGGCCAGGATGACAGAGTGCAGGAAAATGGCGGGCTGGGTCACTTTGGTTTGGCGCAAGTCCTCGTCGGTGCCTTCAAACATGATGTCGGTAATCTTGAACTTCAAGATGTTGTTGGCCTTCTTGAACATTTCTTTAGCTTTGGACGACTTGTCGTACAAGTCTTTGCCCATACCCACAAATTGAGCTCCTTGTCCCGGGAAAACGTATGCTTTTATCATTTAGTCGAAGTTTTAGAATTTCAGAATTACAAACATTTAAACCGCTTTTGCATAGCCTTAGTGTAAATTTGATCCAATCAGTTGGAAAAACTCGGCCCTTGTTGTTTCTCTCTCGAAAGCGCCGATGAAGTCGCTGGTGGTGGTTACGGCACCTTGCTTCTGAACCCCTCTCATCGACATGCATAGATGTCGAGCTTCAATAACAACGGCTACTCCTAAAGGATGAAGAGCTTCGTTGATGGCGTCTTTAATCTGAGTGGTCAATCGTTCCTGCACTTGAAGACGGCGCGAATAAGCCTCTACCACACGAGCTATCTTGCTCAATCCAGTGATATAACCGTTAGGGATATAGCCCACATGCGCTTTGCCCACAAACGGAATGAGATGATGCTCGCAGAGCGAGTACACTTCAATATCCTTCACAATGACCATCTGCCGATAATCCTCTTTGAACTTGGCGGATAACAGAATCTCAATGGGATTTTCTTGGTATCCATGTGTGAGGAATTGCATCGACCGGGCCATACGGTAAGGCGTCTTTAGCAGACCCTCGCGATTGGGGTCTTCACCTAAAATCTCCAGAATGGCCCTGTAGTGCTCTTGCAGTTTGGCCAGCTTTTCGGGATCGAATTCTTCGTTAAGCTTGTAGCCGAATTGTTTCAGCGACTTTTCTGCCATTGTCAGCCTAATTTTTGATTGGGCATCGATATGGTGGACTGCTGACCCATGACGCATTTGCCGGTGAACTGGGCACCCACCTCGATAAGCAGTTGCTTCGTGGTGAGGTCGACTTCAACCTTGGAGGTGGCCTTCAATGCAGTGAGTTCCTCGGTCTTGATGTTACCTTTGACGATGCCGGCTATCTCTGCCTGCTTGCAGGTAAGGTCGCCTTCGATGGAGCCGGTTTGTCCGACAACGATTTTACCGTTTGACTTGATAGAGCCGACAAGCTGGCCATCAATGCGAATGTCACCGTTTGAATTGATATCGCCCTTAATGACGGTTCCTGTACCTATGAAATTGCGTACTGGTGATTCCATGACTTTCATTGTTTTATGTGTTACTTGTTATTGGATTCCAAGAATTGTATGTATTCGTCTAAGTCTTTCGATTGATAGAAGATGGGATAGTTGATTCCAGAAATGGGTTTGATGGTGTAGCTTTGAGTGTCGATGCCACCAAAGACATAATCGGTGAGGAACATCGAAGTGATGTAATCTTCGGCCTGGCTTTGGCTGTCGAAATTGCCGATGGTGACAATAGTGTTGTTGTCGTCGAGGATGATGCTGCGGATGTTGAAGCTTCTGATACGATATTCCCGCTTGTTGAAGTCGCTGATACGAACTTGCAAGGGGTCAACCCTGACCTGCTTGGTGTTGCACACAATCATCACAAAATGTTCGGTATTGGGATTGTATATGTAAGGCGAAGCCTTTTTCACTTCAGGTTCATCGCCGCCGTCTTTGCCGTTGTTGTCCAGCACGAGACCAATTTGGTATTCGTCGTTGATGTGTTGTAATACCTGCTGCGCGTATGGAGTGATGCTGTGGTTGGGATAGTTGTGCACCAGGCGGTACAACTCAAAAGCCATTGTGTCGACAGCCACTAAGCGCCCGCTTGCCACTGCGTGGAGGAAGGCGAAACGTGGTATCATGGCGGTATCGGCTTCGTAAAGTTGCATAGCACGCTCGGTGTTCATCTTCACACGATAGTACTGGCCTTGTTCCAAGGCTTCGTACGTTCTGGCGTAGAAGTCGGATGATTCTTTTTCTTGCTCTTGGAGCTTTTTGAAATACTCGGGGTCATTGATAAACTGGGCATAACTTGAAGTGGGGTATTTGTCCAGAATCTTGTTTTTGTAAATCAATGAGTTGTCTTCATCAGCAATGTCCTTATACAATTTATAGAGGGCATACCAGCTGGGCAGCTCCTTGGGATTGTTGGGATAGCGTGTGTCCAAACTGGAATACGACTCAATGGAACGCGGAAGGTCGTTGAGGCGGTCCATATAGAGGAATCCGAGGTTGTATAGACCATCGGCGATAAGCGAGTCGCAAACCTCTTTTTGCTCTGGATCAAAGGGCAGGTCTCGTAGGTAATAGCCTCTGTCGTGATTGGTGTAGGAAGCGTTGAGTGAGTCTTGTTTGGCCTTGGCATTTTTGGCTTCAGTCATTTCTTCGTTGTCATCCTCACCATTGAGGAAGGCACTCATGCTCTGCTTGTCGCTGATGCGCCAGTTGTCTTCGTTGCGGCGCATACCCCATTTGCGGGTGAATTCCGTGAAGCCCTTGCTGAGTGCTGTTTGATTGTAGAAATACCATGAGGAACCAGCACTTGAGGTGGGCTCTGAAGTCTTTGGCACTTCGCCGGTGGCAGCACCCATCAGGGCGAGTTGTTCCTCATACTCCCTTTGGGCTTTCTCGCGTTCTTCTTGCTCAATGACCTGGGCTATGATGCGGTCAATTAAGATATTGCGTTGCACCGAGTCCATAGCGGCTACACGCAGCAAACTGTCCTGGTCGCGGACGACGCTGGCATACATGACCAACTCGTTCAGGGTCTGCGAAATGTTGAGGATGCTGTCGTAACCTGGATATTGGCGCTCCATGCTGTTGACAGCCGTATCATAGTAGGCCTGCGAGAGTTCGTAGTTGTTTTTCTCAAAGTACATGGAAGCGGCTTTGAGCGACGACTTGGCCCGCTGGATGCGGTTGTCCTTAAAGGCAGCTACCGATTTGCGGAGGTAGTTAAGGGCCTTGTTTTCGTTGCCCTCGCGCAGGGCAAGTTCCGCCATTGCGTAATAAATGCGGTCGAGGTAATCGTCATTGTTGGGGTCGCGGAGCATTTTGTTCAGCATCTTGTACATCTGCTCGGCGTTGTTGGCAGAACCCATCTTGGCCATATTCATGCGCGATTCGAATGACATCTCGTATTCTGGATTGCGTTTGATGACTTTTTTGAATTGGGCGATGGCTCGGTCTGAATCGTCTTGCAACATATAAATCTGGCCCATGATGAACATGGCCCTTGTGCGGGTGTCGCGGTCTTTGTTATACAGAATGCCGTTTTGGAGGTATTTCATGGCGTTGTTGTAATCCTTCACGGCAATGTAGTAATCGGCAATGGTAAAGTCCATGTTTTGCATCAAATCCTTAGGCAGCTTAGTAAGGCCCGCAGTCTTGGCCTGCAGTTGCTCTATGTTGGCAATAGCACGAGGATATTGCTCAGTCTGTATGTAAGTCTTGATGAGCCAAAGGTTGGCGATGTAGGCGATGTCGTTGTAGTTGTATTCCGTAGCGACGAAGTCGAAAGTGCGGCGGGCGGGAATATAGTCGTGTTTGTAGAAATGGGCTTTGCCCATCACCAGATAGGCATCATCAATCCATCTGACGCGTTCGCGGCTATTGAATTTCATGGAGTGCTTCTGCACACATATAGAGGTCTTTTCCAAAGCACGGTCCATCTTGGCGTTCATACTCATGCCGTCTTGCTGGGTGCCATAGTTGTAGACGCGTAACACTTGGGTGTAGTCGTCCTTGACAGTGGTTTTCAGTTGTTTGTCACCTTCTTTCAGGCTTTGCTCTCCGTTCCAGTAAACGTTGTAGTGACTGGTCAGGTTATGGAACATGCGTCGCGTAAGGGTATTCTTTTTAGTCGAACATCCTTCAAGCAACAATAGTGTTGCGGCGCAGAATAATATGAGTTTGAGTGTCCTTCGCACAGGTTGTTTTTTTCAATAACTCCGTTTTGCGGCAATTATTTTATTTGATTATACCATTTGTCGGCTATGATGAGGAGTTGATCGTCGGTAGGGTTGGGCAACTTGGCTTTCATTTGCATGGCGACACTGTCAGTGGCCTGCTTGAACTCGTTGACCAAAAGACGGTCGAAGTCTTTGCGACGACTTTCTTCAATGCTCTTCCTTTGTTCAGCCAAGACATTCAAAGCTTGTGTCTTGTAATCTTGTGATCCAAAATAAGGAATAAGACGTTGTATGTAGCGCATGCTGTCTTCAGTCCAGTCAAACGACATCTGTTCATCGAGACTCTTTAACCGGTATTTCTCGCAAAGGTCGGGTGCCTCGTTCTTGATGAAGGTCACTTCGTGGGAGAAATCCTTGGCCATACGCTCGGAACGTTCCTTGTCGATGTTGGACTTGATTTTAGGAATATAGAGGATGGCGAGTAAAGCGACCAGTAATACGCCTGCCGCTGCTGCGATTATTTTTACCGTCGGATGTCCCTTGGTGATAGCGGTGCGCACTTCGGAAACGGCATCGTAACGTTGCTCTTTCGAGAACTGTGTACAGTGGGTGGCCACTGCGTTGAATTGCTTGGAGATGTTGCGCTCTCCCATGAATTCCATGATTTTGCCCAAGGAGAAAACATCGGCGCGTGAATCGTAGTCTTCGCTTTTTATGATTTCAGGGGCGACAAAAGCCATTTCCTTGATGAGCAGTTCGCGATCGGCGTCTTGCTCAGTGTTTGGCGCACCGATGTCGATGAGCTTGGCGCGGTAGTCGTTGGCTGTCACAATTATGTTTTCAGGCTTTAGGTTGCAGTGTACCATTTGGTTGCGATGCATGTATGACAAGGCATCGCACACGTCGATAAGCACGCTCTTGACCTGCTTCTCCGTTAGGGTGCCAACACGTACATGTTCGGCAAGCGACTTGCCGTCGACATACTCAAATATGATGCAGTCGCCCAAGTTTTCAATATTAACAAAATCAATGACTTTGCGGATGAATCGACTGTCCAGCATACTTGTGGCTTCGCACTCTTGGCGGAGCGAAGCTCTACATTTCGGGTCATTGGCGCAATGCTCTTTCAAGGTTTTGACAATAACCTTTCTGCCATTGTAATTGGCAGTGAAAATTCGGCTGTTTCCGTAACGCGACTCAAAGAAAGGCTTGATGTCGGTAAGGTTGGCCTGCTGGTTGTTAGTTACGTTGTTTTCTGACATTCTTCATAATGTATTTGGGCGCAAAGTTAGTGTTTTTTTTCTTACCGCGACCAAACTAGTCAAAATTCATGTATGATTTCGGCAATGATAGCCCTTGAATAAGCATTGGCCACTTCAATGATGAAGCGTCCGAAGTCGACACGAGCGTTGTGGTCGGCGGTGTCGCTGATAGTTCGTATGACAGTGAATGGCACATTGAACTCATAACAGACTTGCGCAACTGCAGCGCCTTCCATTTCAACGCATTGGATGTCGGGCAGAAGAGCAAGGATTTCCTTGCGTTTCTCTTCACTGTTGATGAATTGGTCGCCACTGGCAATGTCACCGAAATGCAGTGTGGGGGCCAAGTTGAATTCTTTGACGGCAGCGTCACTTACCATTTTGTCCACACCTTTTATTAATAGGCGCTCGATGGCAACTCCTGCCATTTGGCTCAGTTCAGGGTTCGTGTCCACATAAATGCGGTTCAGTAGGGGAAGCTCAAAGCGAGGGATGATTGGCCTTGCGTCCAAGTCGTGCTGCACTAAGCGTTTTGCGATGACAATATCCCCGATCTTAAGGTCTTCGGCTAAAGCTCCTGCGGTTCCGATAAAGATTAGGTCTGTCACGGCAAACTCTTGTATTAATAAGGTTGCCGTAATGGTGGCAGCCACCTTACCCCATTTGGAAAAAACCACCACGCATCGGACTGTGCCGATTTTGCCGACGACAAACTCTCGGTTTGCTATTTTCACGATGGTTTTTTCTGTCAGCAAGGCTTTTACCTCGTCAATTTCCTGCGCCATAGCGCCAAGGATGCCGATATTTTTGGTCATAGGCTGTTTGTTATCATTAGATTTGGCGTTGCAAAAATAGTAAATATTTCTCTTGATTTTGAAGCTTTTTTTTCGTACTTTTGCATCGTCAATTTGATGGAAACCGTATCGGGGTGTTTGGGATGCGGATTTTCTATTCCTCAAAAAAAGGGGTTGTGGCGGCCGCCGCCGATTTTTTCTCCGTTCGATGCCAGTATAGGCCTCGGTCGTTGCCCATGTTTTCCCCGTTCGCTGCGTACCTGCTTGCTACCGCCTCGTTCCTTTCTTGCTTCCCCATCGTTCCTTTCATGGTGCCGCCAGGTATGTTTTTTATTGCGAAGCCAAAAAATTTTGGGCTATTGCTGGGATTTTTCGTTTGGAACCGTAAAAACAACTATCTTTGCAAAAAAATAGCGAATGAAGAAAATCTGCGTTTTTTGCGGTAGCAGCATGGGTTTCAATCCGGTTTATCGGGATAAAGCTGCTGAGTTGGGCCACGTTTTGGCTGACAATAACTGCGAACTGCTATATGGAGGTGGTAGCGTAGGCTTGATGAAAATCATTGCCGATGTGATGATGGAACGCCATTGCAAAGTGACCGGTACTATCACGCAACACCTATTGGATATGCGGGTGGGGCATCCCCAAATTGATGAACTGATAGTGGTTGAGACGATGTCTGAACGCAAGAAAATCCTTGAAGATATTGCTGATGGCTTTATCGCTATGCCTGGGGGCATTGGCACAATGGACGAGTTTTTCGAGGTATATGTGCTCAGCCAACTGCGGGTGTTCGACAAACCCGTGGCGCTGTTCAACGTGAATGGGTATTACGATGACATTGTGCGCTTCATCGGCAAGGTGGCTCATGAAGGCTTCATGCGCAAGGAACATGCTGAGAACCTTATCGTCAGCGACGATCCAAAAGAGCTTTTGGAAAAAATGTCGCATTTCGAACCCGCCGATGTAAAAAAATGGGTGGTCGAGATTAAAGAACAACTCAAGTCATATTGAAAAACCAATTCATCATGATAATAATAGGAATAACTGGAACACTGGGCGCTGGAAAAGGTACCATCGTCGATTATCTCGTTAAGGAGAAGGGTTTTGTACACTATTCAGTGAGAGCTTACATTACTGAAGAATGCCAGCGCAGGGGTCTTGAAGTGAACCGAGACACGCTGACCCAAGTGGGCAACGACTTGCGTGCTGAACATTGTCCCAGCTATATCACGGACCAATTGTTCGAACGCGCTAAAGCTGAAGGCAAGAATGCCGTCATTGAGAGTGTGCGCACTCCGGGCGAGATACATTCGTTACGTGAGAAAGGCGAGTTCTATCTCTTTGCCGTTGATGCAGACAGGAGGATTCGATATGAACGCATTTATCAGCGCGGATCGGAAACGGATCATGTTAGTTTTGAGACTTTCGTTTCAAATGAAGAGCGTGAGATGACTGCTACCGATCCTAACAAGCAGAACCTCGGTGCCTGTCTCAAGGAAGCTGATTTTGTCTTCATGAATGACGGGTCGATACCCCAATTGCATCAACAAGTGGAAAAGGTATTGACGCAGTTGCATGTTCGCCCTTCTTGGGATGACTATTTCCTCAATCTGGCCGACACGGTCTCGGAACGTGCTACCTGCAACCGGGGGCGTAGTGGCTGTGTCATTGTAAAGGACAAACAGATTTTAGTGACGGGCTATGTCGGTTCGCCTAAGGGACTGCCTCATTGTGACGATGTGGGTCATCTCTTCCGTAAGGTCATCCATGAAGATGGATCGGTAACCCAACATTGTGTTCGCACTGTGCACGCAGAACAGAACGCCATCTGTCAGGCAGCCCGTCGTGGCATTGCCTTGGATGGTAGTACCCTTTATTGTCGCATGACTCCTTGTCGTACCTGTGCTATGCTGATTATCAACTGTGGCATTGTGCGAGTGGTGTGCGAACGCCGCTATCATGACGGAGCAGAGACAGAGGAAATGTTCCAACAGGTGGGTATCGAGTTAGTATACAAATACGATGAGGTTCAGCAATATGAAGGGCAGCGTTGTTGAGGTCTGAAAATATAAAAAGAAAATTAAAGTTTTTGCTCCCTATTTAAGAAAAAAGCAGTACTTTTGCGCCGCTTTTTACGAGTGTATTTTTAGGATTTTATTGTATAACTTATTATAATTAAACGAATTGAAATGAAAAGAAAGTTTACGCTGGCATTATTTGCAGCAGTATTTGTGTCGCTGGCATCATTCGGTCAGTACCGTGATTCCTACGCTGTCATTCAAAACGGTGACAAGAGCATTCTTCAACAAGAGGAACTGTTGCTGTTTGATAATGGAACCGTGTTTGACTATAATAGTTCGATACCGATTTGTGGTAACAAGGTTAATCTGCTGTCAAAGAGTCAATTCATTGTTCCTCAGGAACAACTCGGTATTTTGTCTTATGCGGAAATAACGCAATTGACCTTTTGGGCTACTGGTGCCCGAAATTGGGGCGATGCTGAGTTCGAAGTGTACGTTAAAGAAGTGTATTATCAAGAGTTTACCAACCTTGATTTTTATGATTGGGATAACATGACACTGGTCTATTCTGGTAGCCTTTTCGCTAGTAGTAATGGCGCCATGGACATTCCATTTGCCGACAACTATTTATATGAGGGTGGTGATTTGCTTATTGGCATTAAGCAAATCGTTCCTGGTTCACCAATATATTGTACTTGGAAAGGAATTACTACCTCGTATCATTCTGCACTTGGTGGGTTTGGACTGGCTGATTGTAGCTTCTATAATAAATTGCCGATGATGACAATTGCTTATACGCCTCATGAAGGTCCGATTTGTGAACGCCCACAAAACGTGATTGTTAATGAAACTAATTCTACTTCTGCAGAAATAAACTGGATATTCTCTGAAGGTCAAACCGCATGGCAAATTGTTTATTCAACCTTGTCTACCTTTAATCCTGACGAAGTAACGCCTATTGATGTATACGAATGTCCATATACCTTGACGGGATTATCTCCTGAAACGCAGTATTATGCTTATGTTAGATCTAACTGCGGAGAGAGTGTTTACAGCGATTGGAGCAATGGGTTTACTTTTACCACGAGAGAGTCTTGTGCGACTCCGTATAACCTCCAACTTCTTGGCGAAGAGGGTCACTCGGCTTTGATTAGTTGGATGAGCGAATCGGATACTCATACTTTAAGATACAAGAAAGATGGTAATATGTCAGGAGAGGTTTTGCTGTTTTGTGATTTTGAGACATCTCTTCCTTCTGGTTGGATACTCCTTGATAATGACAATGATGGATTCAACTGGACTCGCGATAATACTGGATATACCTCGTATGAAGGTCAAGGATGTATGTATTCGTTGAGTTATGATCATAGTGGTCAAAACGGGTACTATCTGAGCCCTGATAACTGGATGATTACTCCTAGCGTCGCTTTGGGAGGCTGTGTCACTTTCTTTGCTAAAGGTAAAAAAGTTGGTGAGGGCGTTGCACAAGAGCATTTTGCTGTATATGTATCCACTACCGATACCAACATTGAGAGTTTTACCCAAGTTTCACCTGAGTATATTACTACCAGTGACTATATCTTGTATTCCGTAGACCTTAGCGATTATCAAGGTGTGGGCTATATAGCCATCCGTCATTTTGGAGCATCACATATGTTTAGTTTGAGCATCGATAATTTTACTGTGTTTTCGGAGCCTTCTGCTTGGACTGAAATCACGAATGTTGCCTCGTCGCCTTATATTATGGAAGGTTTATCTGAACATTCGTTCTACGAGGTTCAAACAAAAGCTGTCTGTGCTGATGAGGGTAGTAGCCAATGGTCGGAGTCAGTATTGTTCAAAACTACGATTGAATGTGGCAATGTTGTTGTTGATCTTGCCCATCCATTCATTGAGAATTTTGAAGGTTCGGTTTTCCCACCCACATGTTGGACGGCTGACTCTAATCCTGCCGGTTATCGATGGGCACATTTTGTTCAAGATAAGTCCTATCAAGAGCATGGCCATCAAGGTAATCACTCTGGGTCTTCAAGTGCCTTCAGTGGTTATCATAACACGGTTGAAATGGTTATGCCTGAGATGATGGTTGTTGGTGAACACGCTTCTTTGTCTTTTTGGTCATACAATAAATATCCCGAGCAAGGTGGTAGTAACAGCGTGTGGGTTTCTACCGATGGTGGCAATAATTATGTTAGAATTTGGTCACAGACATCATTAAACAGCAGTTGGGTAAAGACTACCGTATCATTGGATGCCTATACCAATCAGAACATTTTAATAGCATTCAGATTTGATGGTGGTACTAATATAGGTCATGGTTGGTATCTTGACGATGTGGAGATTAAAGTGTCGTGTGACAAGGAGTTTGTCACTTCCGGTAATTGGAACGTGGCTTCCAACTGGTCGCCTACTGGTGTGCCAACCATATCCCAAAGCGTTCTTATCAGTGCGGCTGCTACCATTCCGAATGGTTGTGTCGCCAATGCTAGGGTTATTAATATAGGTACTAACGGCTCGCTTACGATTGCCGATGGCGGTCAATTGGTTCACAATAACGCTGGAGTGGAGGCCTTGGTGAAGAAGACTATTGCCGGATATGGCGTAAGTGACAACGGATGGTACTTGATTGCTTCTCCTGTTGAGGGAGACCAAATGCCATCTCAAATCGGAAACCTTGTTGCGAATGAACCTGAAGCTTTCGATTTGTATGGATTTAATCAGAGTGAAAGCATGGAGGAATGGCAGAATTACAAGGCTGGTGCTCTTGATTATTTGGAGAATACCAAGGGTTATTTGTACGCCAACGCCGAAACGGTTAATCTCGAGTTTGAAGGCGAACTTGTGCCGAGCGGAGCCCCTGTCGCAGTTGCTCTCGAGTATGATCCGAGTCCCGTGATGAGCGGATGGAATTTAGTGGGCAACCCGTTCCCCTGCAAGGCCTATTTTGAAGATGGTGTGGAATTTTATAGAATGAATGAAGAAGGCAGTGAATTGATACTTTCCGATGGCGAAATTAATCCTTGTGAAGGCGTTTTCGTGAAAGCCACTTCATCTGGACAATCTGTTTCCTTTACTAAGACTGCTCCTTCCATTGGTGGAGGTCGTATGAGTTTCAATCTTTACAGCAACGGAAAGACCATCAATCGCGCTCGTGTACATTTTGGTGGTTCTCGCAATACCGAGGTGTTCGCCATTCGTCCCAGCAGCACAAAACTCTTCTTCTCGGAGGAAGGAAAAGATTTTGCTGCTGTTGGTTCTGAAACATCAGGCGAGTTGACACTGAACTTCAAGGCTTCAGAAAATGGCATTTATACCATTACTGTTAACTGTGAAGAAGAGATGAGCTATGTCCACCTGATTGACAATCTCACAGGTACTGACACGGATTTGTTGACCACTCCGTCCTACACTTTCGAGTCGAAGGTGACTGACTATGCATCGCGCTTCAAGGTGGTGTTTGTTGCTCAGTCTGATGATGCAGATCACATTGCTTTTGTGAATAATGGACAGCTTGTGGTTCTGAATCCCGACCATGAGTCCATGTTGCAAGTTATTGACATGATGGGTCACGTTGTCCTTTGTGGAGAAGCTGCGAGCAGCCTCTCTTTGGAAGGTATTGCATCTGGCGTGTATGTTGTACGTCTGACTAAAGGCGGTGAAGTGAAAACACAAAAGATAGTTGTTGGAGCCTATTGATTGCGATTGTGAATTGAAGGCTGTGACCATTGAGCCCTTCAGCATGTGTCACATCACCATAGTGAACATACAGGGTTAGGTGGTGTTCGACGCTGACATCGAGGACAACAACTGATCATGACTCGGAATGGACTTCCGAAAAAAAAGAGTCGGCTTCCTTCGGGGAGCCGTCTTTTTTTTTATTTTTGCCTCTGATTTAATTCTTCAATCCATGAGAGTCTGGCATTTCTATTTATTATTGTTTTTATTGCTTTTGGGTTGCCGGCAAAGGACGCATGTAGAGACTTTGTCTGATAAAATGCCTGTATTTGCTGAGGTGTATGGAATGAAGGACTATCATCCAGATTCTGCTATGCAGCTCATGCAGCGCATTGCTGACACATTGGATGAGTCGCAATTACAACGTCAGTCGCCTTTCCTTTTCAATGAATACCAAGTCTTAAAATCAGAAATACGCTATAAAAACTATCTGTCTTTTTGTGGCGATACAATAGCATATAAAGTGTATGGTTTTTACGACTCCGTGCTATCAAATTCTCGAAATGCCGCTCGAGATGAGGTGTTGTATTATCAGTTTATTCGTTCTTTATATTACAAAGCGGTGGTGGAGTTGCATCAAGATAAAATGGCTGAAGCTTATGCTGACTTTTTGCAGACTTTGAGGAATATTGACGTACTTGCCGAGAATCGTCGGCCTTTACGTTTTAATCGTTCTAATGATGAATATGAGCATTTCACTGCCTTGATTTATGGCCGATTGGCTTGGTTTTTTTATACTTATGACCAATGGGAGGAGGCACTTGAGTGTCTCAATTTGTCAAATGAGTGTTTCGAAAGGGTAGGTAGCCTTCAAGGCATTGCATCTAATTTTGAGTTGATGGGTGATGTCATGTTGGCCCAGGGTGATCGTTATGTTTCGCTTGATTACTATAAAAAATCGGATAGTATTTACGAAGTTTTGGGTGTAAACAGTGTCTTTCAGCATTATAGAAAAGTTTTTCATGTTGCTTTGAATCTTGCTAATGACAATAAAAAGAAGGAATGTACTGAAATGTTGATTGGAGCATTGCGAGAATCTGACGATGGAAACCGATTGGCTAGACAAATTCATTTTATGCTTGCTTATTCCTTTCTTGATGGTCAGGTGTACGACTCGGCACTTTATCATTTCGAACATAGTTACCCTTTGTTGCCTCGGCAAACGCTAAAGACTTACTGTAATTGTATCACTTTAGCCAATGCTTTAGATGATAGTTTGAAAGCGGCTCATTATGGCCAGCTTCTTGCGGATTTTACTCTACAGCAATTCTATCAAAAAGCGGAGAAAGCCAAAATGACAGCGTCGTTTGTGGAATATAAGAAAGATAAGAATGCTGCAAAGGACAAAAGTCTTTTCCTCTATATTGTGGGTTTCGTTTTGTTTATGGCGGCTATTATCGCATTCCAATCATTTTGGATACACTTACGCCAGCGTCGCAGCAAGGCCGACCTGGAGAAGCATGAACGCATTAAGACTTCTTTGGAAAAACAAATTGCTCAAACCAATGTGGAGGTGAAGCTGAAGGAAGAGAAAATCAACGCTTTGCAACTTGAGTTAGAGCAATCCCTTGCCAATCCGGACTTCCAAAAACTTCCTTTTAGTGAAAAGATGGATGTGCTTTCCAAGATGCCTATCAGCAAACGGGCACTTAAGGTATTGGAATTTAATGTGAAAGTGGGTGTGGCTTATCCTGAATTAGTGATGTCGGAGAGTCAATTGGGACAACTTGTTGATGCATTTGATGTAGTGTTCCCCAAATTCTCAGTCAAGTTGATTGAACAATATCCACGTTTGAAACGTAGCGATGTGATGTATTGTTGCATCTATGCTTTAGGTCTAAGCGAAATACAAGCTGCTATTCTTACGGGCAAAACCTATCAAGCCGTATGGAAACGTTCTACTAAATTGCATGAGATTTTCGGGAAAAAAACAAATCTTCAGTTTATCCTTCATGATATCTTAAAGAATTGGTAGTAAAGCTTTTGCTTGCTATAATCAAATATTGATTATACTTTGATAAAAAAGGTTGATTATATTTGATTTTTTTGTTATATTTTTAATAATCAACTTTTTATAAAGTAATTGTTTTAAAAAGTTTGATTGTTTTATTAGGCAGATTTTTTTGCTACTTCAAGATGAGGTTATAGTTTTGCAACTCCTCTTTGCAAATATCAATGGCTATGAAGAAATTTAAAATGAAAAATGTGCATATTGGCGAGATGATTCGTCAGGAGCTCCGAAAGCAAGGCCATACGGTTAATTGGCTTGCTGAAGCGATTTGTTGCGAAAAATCGAATATTTATAAATTGTTTAGACGTAAAAGTGTCGATCTTGATCAATTGATGACAATTTCCGAGGTTTTAAATCACAATTTTTTGCGAGATTGTTACGAAGAAAAATCTGATTGATTTTTGGTTAGTCAATTGGGTGGATTTTTTATTAATAGTACTTTTTTTTGTGCCGCAATCCCTTCGATTGCGGCACCTTTTCTGAAATCAAAACCATGAAAATTGATATAAAACTAGAAAAATTATGAAGAATTATCCTCAAAATCCAAAATAAGTGGAATAAAAATCCAAAATATAACTAAGGGTAAAATCGAAGTTATTTGTCATAAAGATGTCTAGACAACAAAAAAACGCGTTTACTATGCATTCGAATGCGCATCTTATGCTTAGGAAATTTGCTGCCACCGTGCCTTTTGGCATAGGTGGAATTGCCATTTTAGACAAGAGAACAATCATTCAATTCACTTATTTATTAATCTAATTAACTCATTATGAAAAAGAAAGTATTTTCTTTGATGATGACGCTTTTGCTTGCCTTCGTAGGCGTGGTAAGAGCGGATGTTGTGGAAATCGGTGACGGCGGGACGAGTACCAACTCGTACCTCCCGTGCTACGAGTTCTACAACTACTCTCTGACGCAGCAGATTTATACTGCCGATGAGATTGGCACAGCTGGTACCATTAACAGCTTTGCCTTCTACACTGGGGGTTCTGCAACCAGAACGCTCCAAGTGTACATGGTTCACACGAGCCTGACCGCCTTCAGTGGCTCGACCTCGTGGGTCGTTCCCACGTCGGCTGACATGGTCTATTCTGGCAGTGTGAGCTTCACCTCAAATGGTTGGACTACCATTACCTTGAGTACTCCTTTCCAGTACAATGGTACGGACAACCTCTGCCTCATTGTGGACGACAACACGGGCAGCTACGTGAGTAGCATTAGTAAGCGCGTGTTCACCCCTGGTGGCAACTGCTCGCTCCGTATCTACAGCGACGGTACCAACTATGTTGCTACGGCTCCCACGAGCTACAGCGGCACCACGATGACCCTGAAGAACCAACTCCAGCTTGACATCACTCCCAGTGGTGGTGGCGCTGGCGATCAGATTTTCGCTGTTCAGGATGGCGAAATCGTTGACACCGTTTTCGTTGGTCCTCGCCCGAACGGCTGCTGGATGGAACCTTTCACCTTCCAGATTCGCAACACGGGTGCTAACACCACGATTAACACCCTCGACTGGACTCCTCAGGAGTACTTCACCCTTGTGGCTCCTGAACTTCCCGTTCAGATTGCCCGCAACGAAGACATTGACGTTCAGCTGGCTACTGGAACCTCCAGCAACACCGACTGGCAGATGGTGGCCCTCTACGGCACTGGCCGTACTGCCGCTATCTGGAACATCAATGTAGAGCCTTACGATCCTGCCATCCCGGATGTGTGGGAACTGGCCTACGACTTCGGCACTATCGCCGATGGCTTCAGCTATCAAGGTGTTCCTTCCCAGATTACACCTACCGTGCTGCACAACGACTACACCCTGCCCTTCCCTGAAATTGAAGAGGGTGAGGATGCCGTCTACAAGTTCACGGTGGCTACCGACATGATCATCAACGCCTATGTTGACGAGAATGCCGAAAATGGCAAGGTGGCCCTCTACACGGAGGACTTCAACGGTGAAGGCGGCCCGATGGCTACCAACAACTACACTGGCTTGAGTGCTGCTGGCGGCGGCGGTGCTGCTGCTACTCCGTTTGAGGTTCAGATTGGCGATGGCACCAGCACGACTGGCTATCTGCCGATGTACTATCTCTATAATTACTCGCTGAGCACGCAGCTCTACCTTGGCACTGAGTTGGCTGAGGCTGGCGTTACCACTGCTCCTATGAACAGCATCAGCTGGTTCAGCAACAGCACCTACGGCTACAACATCCAGAACATCAGCATTTGGATGGCCAACGTGGCTGACACCCAAGCTCCTGCCACTTCGCCTCTCGGTAGCGGTATGAGCCTCGTCTATACCGGTAACTTCCAAGAGGTTGTCGGTTGGAACGAGTTCGTGTTCAACGCTGGCAGCTTCGCATGGGACGGCTCAAGCAATGTGCTTGTTATGGTTCAGATGAACAATGGCAGCTGGAGCAGCGCTATCCAGTGGCAGTGCGGCAACGTCGGTTTCACCGCTGGAAGCTATGTCTATCAAGACAATACGCCTTACAGCGCTGGTACCACGAACTACGCTTTGAGCACCACCACGAACCGCGCCAACACCATCATGAAGGGCGGCAACCGCGCTGACCTTAACGATCTGACCTTCAACTTCGAAGGCGGTATGACAGGTTGGACCACTATCGACAACGATGGTGACGGACAAGACTGGTTCCACAGCAGCAATAGCCTGACCCTCTCCGGCTATGACTATACAGGTGAAGGCCACAACGACTCTGATGGATTCATGGTGTCTGCTTCCTATTGCGATATAACCGGTGATGCATTTGATGCCGACAACTATCTTGTTTCACCCCAGAAATATACCCTTGGAACGGGTGCTAATGTGAACTTCTTCTTCGACTATGGCAGCGATTCTTATCCTGACTATTTCGAGGTATGTGTCGCTACGGCTAACAATCCTACCGCCAATGACTTCACTGCAGTATGGGATGTCGATATGAGAAGCAATGCTGCGAAGACCCAAATTCGTCACAGCAACAACCGTTACGAAAACTGGAGAGAAGTAAATGTTGACCTGAGCGCATACGCTGGCCAAGATGTGTGGATTGCTTTCCACCACGAGGATTATGACAATTATGAGCTTTGGATTGACGATGTCACCATCAACACGGGTGCAGGCAGCACTCCGACCCCAGGCCCGACTCCTGGTCCGACCCCGACTCCTGGTACTGCTTTGAATGTCAGTGCCGGTCCCGTCATCGAGAACCTGCCTATCGCTCCTGGCACCTATTATCTGGTTGCCTCTGCCACGCAGGCCGACTATGATGTGTTCATCAATGTCGACAACATGCCTTGCCCGGCCATCAATGCCGAGGGCTTTGCCCTCAACCCGCAGCCTGCTGACGATGAGGACGAGGTTGAGCCCGCCAGCGTGACCCTGCGTTGGATGGTGCCCGAGTATGCCACCGGTTGGCGTCTCATCTTCGGAACCACCTACTATCCGGATCCGAACCACCCGCAGACCGTCATGTATCCTGAGGACGGCAGCTTCACCGACCACCAGATGGCCAACAGCTACACCGTGCGCAACCTTTGGAACAACACCAACTACTTCTGGAGAGTGGAGTTCAACAACGATGCTTGCCCGGACGGCGTGAGCAGCCCGGTTTGGGGCTTCACCACCCACCTCAACGTGCCCCAGAACCTCGTTGCTGCAGACGAGACCGTCTTCAACGACGAGGAGATTGTCCTCAGCTGGAACGCTGTTGTCGACCGTACCTACCGCAAGTACAACGTGTACCGCGACGGTCAACTCATCGGCAGCACCCAGACGAACAACATCAACGCCACCACCTACACCGATGGTCCTTTGGCCTACAACATGGACGGCTATGTGTACTACGTCACCGCTGTGTACGATGAAGGCGAAAGCGCTCCTTCGAACACCGTGACAGTAAAGGTCTCCGGTCGCGGCAACGTGAACGGCCATGTGTACGAGCAAGACGGCATCACCGGCATCTCTGGCGCTACCGTGACGATGGTGGGTCAGGATGAATTTGGTGTCACCCACACCTACAACTTCACCACCAATGGTCAAGGTTACTACAGCGGCGCTGTTTATGCCGGTACTTACAACGGCTCAGCCGCTTGCAACGGTTACCAGACCATCACCGAGCCTGTCCAGGGCAACCCGATTGACATTACCTACAACGTGACCACCAGCCCGATCGACTACATCCTTGATGAGAACTTCGATCCCGTCTGCGGTGTCATCGCTGAGTACTATCCTGACAGCCTGGATCCCAACAGCCCGTATGTGAAGGTTTACTGGGGCTGCGGTCTGCCTGGCAGCGAAATCATCGAGGACTTCGAGACTGGCGACTTCAGCATGTTCGATTGGCAGGTTGATCCCACCTATCCTTGGAGCATCACCACCACCAATCCTTACGAAGGCACCTACTGCATGAAGAGCGGCGGCGCCGGCGTGGCCAGCGTGACCAGCAACATGACGGTCACCGTTGAGATTCCTGCCGACGGTCTGATGAGCTTCTTCGGCAAGATTTCTTCGGAGAGCAACTATGACTTTGGTCACTTCTACATCGACGGTGTTGAGAAGGGCAACTGGTCCGGTGCTGGTAACTGGGCTGAGAGAACCTACGACATCACCGCTGGTACTCACACCTTCCAGTGGAGATACACCAAGGACAGCAGCGTGAACAGCAACGAAGACTGCTTCTATGTCGACTACATCAACTTCTACAAGCAACCCGAACCCGCTATCCCGGGCATGACTTACAACTTTGAAGACGGCACTATGCAGGGCTGGACTTCAGTCGATGCCGACGGTGACGGTTACGGTTGGTACATGGGCAGCGAAATCATGACCGGCCAAACTGGTAACAACGGTTCCAGCGACTTTGTGCTGAGCCAGAGCTATTATGGCGGTGTGGTTCTCTATCCTGACAACTATCTCGTTTCGCCTCAAGTGCAGCTGGGTGGCATCGTCAGATTCTATGCCTGCGCCCAGGATGCCAGCTACGCTGCTGAGCACTTTGGCGTGGCCGTTTCGACGACCAATACTCAACCTGCTTCCTTCACCACTGTCCAAGAGTGGACGATGACTGCCAAGAGCGTTTCGGCACCCAAGAAGGTGGACGCCGATTTGTCTGCTGATGTGAATATCATGGGTCACAGCCGTGAAGGTAACCTCCGTGTACAAGGCAACTGGTATGAATACACTGTTGACTTGAGCGCTTACAGCGGCATGGGTTATGTGGCCATCCGTCACTTCAACTGCAGCGATATGTTCTACCTCAACGTTGATGATATCACCATCGGCGAGCCTGGTAAGAGTGTTGCTGAAACCCGTAGCCTTGACCACTACAGAATCTATCGCACCAACTGCTACAACGACGGTCCTTACACTGAAGAGAACACCGTCCTTCTGGCCACCAACTGGCCTGGCGACACCATCTACATTGACGTTGAATGGGCCGACCTCGAACCCGGTGTCTACAAGTGGGGTGTCGGCTGCGTCTATAGCGGCAACCGTGGCGAGATGACTGAGAGCCCCATCAGCTGGGCTGCTCCTGTTAATGTGAACAGAAGCTTTACCACGAGCGAGGCTGCCCAGAAGGGCCCGAAGGCTACTGTGGAAATGGCTGAGGCTCAAGACAGAGACCGCGCATATCTGCAATACAGCACTGAAACCTTCAGCGGTGGTGTTGGTACCGGCGGTGGTGCCGTGTACTGGGGCATCAGATTCCCCGCTGCCGACCTTGCTGCATACACTGGTCAGACTTTGACTGAAGTCGGTGTCTTCACCGATGTCGACGGCGACTATGGCTGGACCTATTCCGGTAATTATACCGCTATGGTCTTCCAAGGTGGCACCTCTGCTCCTGGCACACTTGTGAGCCAAGCCACTGAATATCTTGCTGGTGACTTATCCTGGCATGACATCACGCTGACCACGCCTGTGACCATCGATGCCACTCAAGACCTGTGGTTGTGCTTCTACACGCCCGATATCGCCTATCCGATGTCTGGCTGCGACTACACTGGCAATGCCAATTCCGACTTCCTGTCGCTTGATGGTACCACTTGGGAACACGCTGGAGACTATGGCCTCGGCTACACTTGGATGATTCGTGGCAATGTTGAGGCTGGTGGCCCGACTCCTGGCCCGACTCCTGGTGGCAACAACCTCAACCAGCTTGCCCTGCCTCGCGAGAGCGAGACCATCTGGTCGAACTGCCTCGACAAGGATATGTATCTTGACGGCGACGTGACAGTCAACGTGCTGCTCAACAGCGCCGACAACCCGGAAGGTATCCAAGTGACCTTCACGAACTACAACGAGTATGAGCAGCAGACCTACGGCGGCTATGACATCACTCTCGACGAGACCGGTTTCTATGCCTTCGAGAGCTTCCGTAAGGGTGAGTACAAGGTGGACATCACCTTCGACGGCTATGAGCCCATCGAGGACAGCGTGAGCATCTGGGAACCCACCGACCTGCGCTATGTGATGATTGAGATCATCTACGGTGTGAGCGACCTCTATGTCTCCAGCACTGGCTGGGCTATGTGGGGCTCCATGGGTGCTCCTGTCGGCCCGAATCCTGGTCCGAATCCTAGTGGCAGCACTAGCTTCGAGTTCGGCTTTGAAAACGGCTATGAAGGCTGGACCACCATCGACAACGATGGCGACGGCCTCAACTGGGTTAACAGTGTCAATAGCACCTCCGCTTCTGGCTATGACTATACTGGTCTAGCCCACGGTGGTAGCTACTTCGTCTATTCACAGTCCTATATTGACTATGTTGGTGCTTATGATGCTGACAATTATCTGGTTTCACCTCAGAAGTATTCCATCGTCAATGGTTCGACCTTGAGCTTCTGGGCTGACAATGCCAACGACAGCTATCCTGACCATTTTGCTATCGCCATTTCGACTGCCGACAATCCGACGGCTGCCAGCTTCACGGATGTTTGGAGCCACAGCGGAGCAAAGGGCGGTGAAAAGGTTACTACCCGCTTCGATGGTAACCGTTATCAGAACTGGCGTTCACACAGTGTCGACCTGAGTGCCTATGCTGGTCAGGATGTGTGGATTGCTTTCCACCACCAGGATTATGATGAGTACGAAATTTGGATTGACGACGTTGTACTGAGTCCTGGTTCCAAGGATGCCGAAGCTGAGCGTCACCTTGAGTCCTTCAAGGTATTGTGCACCAGCCTTGACGGCGAGCCTATCTTCAACACCAACGTTCCTGCCGATCAACCGTTCTGCCAGTTGGCTACCGACGACCTCATCGCCGGCGAGCACTACATCTGCAAGGTTGCTTCCATCTACAGCACCGGCATGAGTGACTGGACAGAGTGCGAGTGGCAGTACATCCCGTGCGAGAACTACGCTGGCACTGTCAACGGTGTGACCATCGAGGGCAACGAAATCACTTGGGATTATCCTGGTGGTGGCCCGACTCCTGGTCCTGGCGGACAAGGCGACACCTTCAGCGTGAACTTCGACGACAGCCAGATTCCTGCTGGTTGGACCGTCATCGACGGTGGCAGCCCCGCTGGCTACGGCTGGCAGATTGGCAGCACGAAGCTGGGCAGCACCGGCAACGGCCACAACGGCTCAGCCGACCTGATCCTCAGCCAGAGCTACGACAACAGCTACGGTGTTGTGTATCCTGACAACTGGTTCATTTCACCGGCTGTGACGCTTGCCAGCGGATCGCAGTTCAGCTTCTGGGCATGCGGTCAGGATGCTGGCTATGCAGCCGAGCACTGCGGTGTGTTCGTTTCGACGACGGGCACCAACCCGAGCGACTTCACGATGGTGAACGAGTGGACGCTGAGCGCCAAGGGCAGCGGCGAGAAGGCCACTGTCCGCGGTACCCGCGATCAAGGCACATGGCGTCAGTATACGGTTGACTTGAGCAACTATGCTGGCGAAGGCCGCCACATCGCCATCCGTCACTTCAACTGCAGCGATATGTTCTACCTTGATGTCGACGATGTCGAGTTGACCGCCGGTGGCAAGAGCGAGCGCGCTGCATGGGATCTGATGATGACCTTCACCGCTCCCGAAGGCGGCCACTACGGTGTGGCCTACGACGGCAACAACTTCTACACCTCCAACTGGGGTTACAGCAGCGCCGCCCATAACTTCTACAAGTACGACCTCAGCGGCAACATGCTTGAAGGCTTCGAGATTTCCGGCTGCGGAACCCTCCGCGGCATGACCTACGACGGCACCTACTTCTACGGCGTTGCCAACAGCAGCACGGTGTACTGCGTCGACCTGGCCGCCCACAGCGTGGTGAGCACCTTCACCAGCGCCTACGGTGCCATGCGCGGTATCACCTACGATCCGGCCCGCGACGGCTTCTGGGTCATCGGCAACTGGAGCGGCAACCTGACGCTTATCGACCGCACGGGTGCCATCCAGCAGGTTGGTCCTGCTCCTGAGAGCGCATCCGACCTTGCCTACTACAAGGACGAGAACGACGTGGAGCACATCTACTGCTTCAACAACGGCACCAACGACGTGGTTGACTGGGTCATCGGCAATGGCTCGATGGGCGGCTCCGTGTTCAACTTCTCGGCAGTTCCCGGCTATGACAGCGGTTCGTCCGGCGGTTGCACCGTGGGCAGCTTCAACGGCAAGATCGCCTTCATCGGCGACATCCAGCAGAGCCCGAACCTCATCGGTATCTATGAGCTGCGCGACGACAACACCCCGGCTCCTGTCCCGACGCCTACCGGCGACGTGCTTGGTGCTATGATCTTCGCCGACGGCGAATGGGAGGCCTTTGTTGAGTACCCGACCAACACATACATCTACGAAGGCAATGCCGAAGAGGTGTGCGTCCGTATCGTTTACAACGGCACGAACAACCTGCCTGAGGGTAACATCTACTTCTCGATGAGCTGCCCCGAGTGCGAGCCCTTCACTCCTGCTCCTGGTCCTGGCGCCTGCGAGGCTGGCGAGCCTATCCACGGCGACATGCACGACGGTCAGGTGAGAGTGTGGTGGGGTGA
>Ga0310690_10000897_pt1 | contig 58014 bp, 42 predicted proteins | sample AusTroGonzalo_MG_2_FD_207661 | JGI IMG/M metagenome (GOLD analysis project Ga0310690, IMG submission 207661) | Bovine rumen microbial communities from tropical cattle in Woodstock, Queensland, Australia - Gonzalo_04 (v2) (version 2) | ecosystem: Host-associated > Mammals > Digestive system >... | reverse complement strand
ACGATATGATAGTTTTGGCGGAGGGCGAGCTCTCTGCATTTACGGAGAACCTGCCGTCGCTGAACGAGCTTTACGAGCGCCTTTCGGCTGCGGAGATAGAGCTTGCGGACATCGCCGGAGAGCTGGATGCTCTTGCGGACAGGATAGAGCTGGACGGTCAGCGTCTGGAATATCTCGGAAGCCGTCTGAATACCATTAACAAGCTGAAGCGCAAGTACGCCGAGGATTGCGACGGTCTGATAAAGCTGTACGACAGCGCGTGCAGCGAGCTCACACAGCTTGAGAGCTCCCGCAGCGAGATAGAGAAGCTCAGCGCAGAGCGCGACGAGCTCCTCCATACTGTCACCGAGCGTGCAAAGGCACTTTACGAGTACCGTGAAAAAACTGCGGAGCGCTTTTCCGCAAGAGTCACGGAGGAACTTGAATTCCTCAATATGTCCGGCGTAGTTATCGCCGTAAGGCACGAGAAGGGAAAGCTTACCGTGAACGGTATGGACACCGTGGAGTTCCTCATTTCGGCAAATAAGGGCGAGGAGCCCAAGCCCATAGCGAAGATAGCCTCCGGCGGCGAGCTTTCAAGGATAATGCTTGCCCTGAAGAGCGTCATCGCCGACAAGGACAGCATCCCCACCATGATATTCGACGAGATAGACACCGGTGTAAGCGGAAAGGCTGCCCAGAAGATAGGCATAAAGCTCCGTGAGATAGGAAAGGTGCGTCAGGTGATATGCGTTACCCACCTTTCGCAGATAGCTGTAATGGCGGACAATCACCTTCTGATAGAAAAGGGCATAGTGGGCGACCGCACCGAGACTCATGTGACCTGCCTCGACATGGAGGGCAGAGCTGCTGAGATAGCAAGGATAATGGGCGGTGATTCACCCAGCGAGCTCATGCTGGAGAACGCCCGTGCAGAGATAGCTAAAGCAATGGAGTTGTGATATGAAGATATATTCCACCCGCCACGGGCAGACTGACTACAACAGGCAGGATCTTATCCTTGGAACCACTGACCTCCCGCTGAACGAAACCGGCATAAAACAGGCTGAAGAACTGGCGGAGCAGGTGGCTGCTCTGGGGGAGATAGACCTTATTATCGCCTCGCCTATGAAGAGGGCAGTTCGTACTGCTATGGCAGTCTCACAGAGGACTGGCATACCGGTGGTGACGGACGATAGGCTCAGAGAATGGGACTACGGCAGATTCGAGGAAAAGCCACGTTTCACCGAGGGCTTTGCAGAAAACAAGATCAATTTCGGCGTCAGGATGGGGGAGACCGGAGAATCTCTCCTCCAGCTCGCTCACAGAGTATATTCGGCGCTTGACGATATAAAAAACAGGTACAGTGATAAAACGGTGCTGCTGGTGACTCATGGGGGAGTGTGCAGAGTCATCGAGACCTACTTCCACGATATGACCACCGGGGAATTCTCCGGGTGGTTCATGGGCAACTGCCAGCTTATCGGCTACTGTACCGGATAACGGAGGATATTATGAAAATAGGAGTTGATTATTACCCCGAGCAATGGGACAGGAGCCTCTGGGAGCAGGATGCCTCCCTTATGGCACAGACCGGTGTCAAGCTGGTAAGACTTGCTGAATTCGCGTGGTCGAAGCTCGAGCCTAAAGACGGCACCTTTGATTTCGGCTGGCTGGACGAGGCGATAGGTATTTTCCAGAAATTCGGCATAGAGGTCGTAATGAGCATACCTACCAACTGTCCGCCGCTATGGCTCTACGAAGCTCACCCGGAGGTCATAAGAGTGGGCGCAGACGGCAACAGGATACAGACAGGTATACGCGGTCACAGGTGTATCAATTCGCCGGTATTTCAGGCATACGCCAAGAGGCTCACCTCGAAGCTGATACTTCATTACGGCAATCACCCCTCGGTGACTGCATGGCAGATAGACAACGAGCTGGAAGCCTACCCCTGCTGCTGCGATGAGTGCAAGGCACGTTTCAGGAACTGGCTGCTTGATAAGTACGATACCCTCGAAGCCATAAATCAGGCTTTCGGAACGAGCGTGTGGAGCGGCGAATACAGCGACGTTACGCAGATACAGCCTCCCGCAGCCTATCCCAAGGCATGGCAGAATCCCGCCCTCTGCCTCGACTGGTACCGCTTCAACTGCGACAGCGTTGCAGCCTATGTCAAGGAGCTTGCCATGATAATGCGCCGTGAGGTGCCAAAGGTCAGAATAACTACGAATACATGGTTCAGTGAGAACACTCCCGATTTCTACAAGTTGTTCAACGAGGTGGACTTCGTCTCCTACGACAATTACCCTCCGGTAAGACTGCCCGAGGATCCCGAGGAGCTTTATTCTCACGCCTTCTACCTCGACCTTATGCGCGGTATAAAGGGACGCAGCTTCTGGATAATGGAGCAGCTCAGCGGTCCTACGGGAAGCTGGGCGCCTATGTCTCCAACCCCGAAGCCGGGCATGATAATGGGATATTCACTTCAGGCACTGGCGCACGGTGCGGATACGGTAGTGCATTTCAGGTGGAGGACTGCCATAACCGGCGCAGAGATGCACTGGCACGGTCTTATCGACCACAGCAACGTTCCGGGCAGACGCTTCTTTGAATTCTCGGAGCTCTGCAAGACCGCCACGAAGCTGAACGTTATAGATTCCACAGAGCTTGTCTCAGATGTGGCTATAATATACTCTCCCGAGAACGACTATGCCTTCAAGGCACAGCCGCAGGTGGAGGGCTTCAGCTACCTTGAGCAGCTGAGATACTTCCACGCCGCATTTTCACGCTATGGAGCAAATATCGACGTTGTTCCACCAGAGGCTGACCTTTCACACTACAAGGTAGTGATTGCTCCCACCATGTATATACACAAGAGCGCAGCCGCCGAAAACCTTTACCGCTATGTTATCAACGGCGGAACTCTGGTAATGACTAACCGCAGCGGAGTCAAGGACAACAATAACAACTGTATCATGGAGACTCTCCCCACTGTTTACAAGGAACTCATCGGTGCGGAGATAACCGAATACGATCCCATAGGCAGCACTGAGCAGACTATCGTCGATTTCGCCGGAAACAAGTTCACCTGCCGCCAGTGGTGCGACATTCTCCGTGTGACTACCGCGAAAGCCTATGCGGAGTACAACGATAATTTCTACCGCTGCTGTCCCGCAGTGACCATGAACAGGTACTGTGCCGGAGTAGCTTACTATGTGGGAACAGTCTGCAAGATGGACTTCTATGAGAGCTTCGTGGGCAATCTCATGCGTCAGACAGGTATGCCCCGTCTGAAGGGACTTCCCAAGGGCGTGGAGGTCACTACCCGCACCAACGGTCTGGACGACTTCATATTCTTCTTCAACAATTCCGAGGAGAACGCTACAATAACGCTCCCGAAGGCTATGTTCAGCATAATAGATTCTGCCGGCAAGGACAAGATAGAGCTGAAGCCCTTTGAAATGGACATCGTAAGAAAGTAGGCGCGGCATGAGGATAGTTTTGCAGAGAGTTTCCTCTGCCAGTGTCAAGGTGGATGGCGAGCTCTGCGGAAAGATAGGTACAGGTTACCTTCTGTTGTTCGGAGTAGGTCACGAGGACGGCGAGGAGGAATGCCGCCGGCTTGCTGACAAGATAATAAATCTCAGGATATTCTCCGATGAGAACGGGAAGATAAATCTTTCCCTCAGCGATGTGGGAGGGGACATTCTTGTGGTGCCGCAGTTTACTCTGTACGCCGACTGCCGCAAGGGCAACCGTCCGAATTTTATACAGGCGGCAAAGCCTGAGAAAGCCGACAGTCTGTTCCGGTACTTTGTGGAATACTGCCGCAGCAAGGGCGTAAGGACCGAGACAGGACGCTTCGGAGCCGATATGAAGGTGGAGCTCCTCAACGACGGACCGTTCACGCTGATAATGGAATAAACGTATAATATCGCCTCCGGTGCAGACAATAAACCGGAGGTGATATTTTTGATACGCAGACGGGGCGACAATGGGATATTAGTGCTGACGGCAGCTTTTTTTGCGGCGTTCACTCTTATCGCCATGAACTATTTTGTGATAGCTTACCGGCAGGAGCACGTCAGTGCGGCGGCGGAGCGCTCGGAGCTGACCATATGCGCCGGTGAGAGTCAGGGCACGATATACGACAGGTACATGAGACCTCTTGTAAACAGGGAGACCTGCCTGAGAGCCGTAGCTGTACCCACTGCTCTTAACCGGGAAAAGACCGTCGCATATGCCGCTGACAGGGAGAGTTTCCTTGAAGCCTACGACAAGGGTGTACCCTTTGTTTTTGAATGCAGAAAGGACACTCCCGACCTTGAGGGACTGACAGTGTTCGGTATACCCGAAAGGTACGGCGGGGAGAGTCTGGCACAGCATATCGTGGGCTACACCTCCGACGGCAGAGGTGTAGCCGGGATAGAAGCCGCCTATGATGCAGTCCTCAGGAACGGCAGCGGCGAGAACAGCGTGACCTACTCCATAGACGGATTCGGCAGAGTGCTCATCGGCGACGGAAAAAAGGTAACAAGGAGCAGTGCCTCGAAAACGGGAGTGGTCACTACCTTGGATTCGGATATACAGCGTATATGCGAGAAGTACGGCAGTGCTGCCGGCAGGGGGGCAGTGGCTGTGGTGGATGTAAAAAACGGAGACATTCTGGGCATGGCGAGCTTTCCCGGCTATACGACGGATGGGCTCGGAGCTGCCGTCAACGACAAAGACTCTCCTCTCATAGACCGCTGCCTCTACTCTTACGGAGTTGGCTCGATATTCAAGCTGGTAACAGCCTGCGAAGCCATACAGGAGAATAAGGGCGGTTACAGGTACTGCTGCACTGGCAGCACCAGCGTTGGCGGACAGAATTTCAACTGCCATCTTCTTGACGGACACGGCTTGCAGGGTATGTCCAGTGCCATGACCAACTCCTGCAACACCTATTTTATCAGTCTCAGCAAGGAACTCAACGTGGAAAAGCTGCGTAAATGCGCCTACAACCTCGGATTCGGCAGGGAGACCTACCTTTGCGAGGGGATAGTCGGCTCGGCAGGGGTACTCCCCACTGTGCGTGAACTGGAGGTCCCTGCGGAGCTTGCGAATTTTTCCTTCGGTCAGGGCAAGCTTACAGCGACTCCTCTCCAGATAACCCAGCTTACCTGCGCTATTGCAAATGAAGGCGAAATGCCGGTGCTAAGGCTCATAAAGGGGATGACTCTGGACGGCAAAAGCACAGCGAATGAAAAGTCACCGCAGTTCTCAGCGGCAATAGACCGGCGTACAGCTTCGCTTCTCAGGCAGATGATGATCTCTGCTATCAGGGACAACAGTGAATCCAAAGCCCGTTCCGAAAAGGTGCAGATAGGCGCAAAGACCTCCACTGCCCAGACAGGCAGGTACGGCAGCGACGGCGAGGAGCTCTGTCATGCGTGGATAACCGGCTTTTTTCCGGCAGAATCTCCCGGATATGCCCTTACTGTGCTGGTGGAGGACGGCGGCTACGGCAATACGGCAGCCGCGCCTATATTCCGCAGTATCGCCGAGGAGATCACTGCACTGAAAAAATGATGAATTTTTCGCAGAAAAACTTGACAAGCGGCATATACTGAGTTATAATATCAGTATATGGCGCTGAAGGGACTGACTGTCCGGCGCACCTTTCAGAGAGAAAGCGGCTGGTGCGAGCTTTCAGGTGCAGGATGGGTGCTAACCCCGAGCCTCCGCAGAAATGCGGCGTATTCCGCGTTAAGGAGCATGAGGAAAGGACAGTAGTCCTTTTGAATTTGGGTGGTACCACGAGAGCCTTCGTCCCATTTGGCGGCGGAGGTGTTTTTATTTAATTCGGAATCCGGGATTGTGGTGCGCCGGCGGCTCGACTGGGTGAGCCAGAGTGTCTTGTACAGGACATTTACAGCGATTTTGATTTGTGGGTTCGATTCCTTCACGGCGCACCGCAATCCCGAATTCCGAATTTGATATGTGCCGTTAGCTCAGCGGTAGAGCAGGATAATCCTGTTTTGTACAAGACAGTGACAGCAATTAGTTCGCCTCGTAAGCGCCTTGTCGCAGGTTCGACTCCTGCACGGCACACCTATTTATTCCGTGTCCGGAAGGACACACAGCATATCACGCATTACGAATTATTTTAAAGGAGATCATTTTTATGCAGTGGACAGGTCTTAATGACTTACGTGAAAAGTATCTTTCGTTCTTCGAGAGCAAGAACCATACCCGTATGGCGAGCGCTTCACTTGTGCCTCAGGGCGACAAGAGCCTCCTCCTCATCAATTCCGGTATGGCTCCCCTGAAGAAGTTCTTCCTCGGACAGGCTACTCCTCCCAACAAGAGAGTCACCACCTGTCAGAAGTGTATCAGAACTCCTGATATAGAGAGCGTAGGAAAGACTGCCCGTCACGGTACATATTTTGAGATGCTGGGCAACTTCTCATTCGGAGACTACTTCAAGACCGAGGCTATCGAGTGGGCTTGGGAATTCCTTACCAAGACTCTTGCTATCCCTGCCGAGAAGCTCTGGATAACCATTTTCGAGAGCGACGATGAGGCTGAGCAGATCTGGGAAAAGCACATCGGTATCCCTCACGAAAGGATAATCCGTCTGGGCAAGAAGGACAACTTCTGGGAGCACGGTTCAGGTCCCTGCGGTCCCTGCTCTGAGATACACTTCGACCGCGGCGAGGCTTACGGTCCCTTCGAGAGCTTCGAGCAGGCAAGCGACTGCGACCGTGTTATCGAGATATGGAACCTCGTATTCAGCCAGTTCGACAGCGACGGTGAAGGTCACTACGCTGAGATGAAGAACAAGAACATCGACACCGGTATGGGACTTGAAAGACTTGCCTGTGTAATGCAGGGCGTGGACAATATCTTCGAGGTAGATACAGTCCAGAACATAATGAAGCATATTTCGTCAATTGCAGGCGTTGAGTACAAGAAGGACGCCAAGACAGACGTTTCCCTCCGTGTTATCACAGACCATATCAGAAGCACTACTCTTATGGTAGGCGACGGCATACTTCCCTCCAACGAGGGCAGAGGTTATGTTCTCCGCCGTCTGCTGAGAAGAGCTGCACGTCACGGCAGACTCTTGGGTATCACACGTCCCTTCCTCTGCGAGGTCTGCGATACAGTCATAAACGAGAACAAGGGTGCTTATCCGGAGCTGGACGAGAAGCGCGACTACATAAAGAAGATAATCAGCGTCGAGGAGGAGGCTTTCGCCAAGACTATCGACAAGGGCACAGAGCTCCTCAACGGCTTCACTGAGACACTCAGGGCTGAGGGCAGGACAGTCCTCTCCGGCGACGACGCATTCAAGCTCTCTGATACCTACGGATTCCCCATAGACCTCACCGAGGAGATATGCGAGGAAAGAGGCTTCACAGTTGACCGCGAGCGCTTCACTGAGCTGGCAAAGGAGCAGCGTGCAAGAGCCAAGGCTGACCACGCGGCAAAGGCTGGCTCGTCATGGGCTGACAACAGCATAAAGGTAGACGCTCCCAAGACCGTATTCACCGGCTATACCAGCATGAATGAGGACGGTGCGGAGGTACTTGCTATCTACAAGGACGGCGCTGAGGTACAGACCGCTGTTGAGGGTGACGACGTTGTTATCGTTCTTGACAAAACTCCCTTCTATGCTGAGAGCGGCGGACAGGTGGGCGATACCGGTACTATCTTCACCGGTTCCAGCGTTGCTGCTGTTGAGGACACTATCAAGTCTGAGGGACACTTCCTCCATATTGCTTCAATCACCGAGGGCGACCTTTCCAAGGGCGACAAGGTAACAGCAATGGTAGATACCGTAAGAAGAAACTCCATTATGCGCAATCATACATCCGCACATCTTCTTCAGAATGCACTCCGCAAGGTGCTTGGCGACCATGTTCATCAGGCTGGTCAGCTCGTTAATGAGAAGGCCTGCCGTTTCGACTTCAACCACTTCTCCGCTATGACTGAGGAGGAGCTCGCAGACGTCGAGACGATAGTGAACGCGTCCATTATGGCAGCTATCCCCGTAACTATGGAGGAGATGCCTATTGAGGAGGCTAAGAAGCTGGGCGCAATGGCACTGTTCGGTGAGAAGTACGGCGACACTGTAAGAGTTGTGACTGCCGGTGATTCTATCGAGTTCTGCGGCGGTACACACGTTTCAAATGCTGCACAGATCGGACTTTTCAAGATAGTTTCCGAGAGCTCCGTAGCTGCTGGTGTAAGACGTATCGAGGCTGTTACAGGTACAGGCGTGCTTGAGCTTCTCAACGGCTACAAGGACACTATAAACAAGGCTGCAAAGGCTATCAAGCTTGCCAACGTGAGCGAGCTTCCCGAGAAGTGCGCTGCAATGGCTGCCGAGATAAAGGAAAAGGACAAGAAGCTGGAGAGCCTCACACAGCAGATGGCTAATGCCAAGACTGCTGCTCTCTTCGACAACGCAAAGGAAGTTTCCGGCGTGAAGCTCGTATCCGCACGCATGGACGGTTCTGCTCCCGACGCACTCAGAAAGCTCGGTGACAGCGTCAAGGACAAGAACGAGGCTATCATCGCACTCTTTGCAGGCACGGTCGGCGAGAAGGGCACATTCTACTGCGTATGCACCAAGGAGGCTGTTGCAAAGGGCGGCAATGCAGGAACTATCGTCCGCGAGATAGCTGCCGTAACAGGCGGAAAGGGCGGCGGAAAGCCCGACGGAGCTATGGCAGGCGCAGGAGACATCTCAAAGATAGACGAGGCTCTTGCAAAGTTCGAGAGCGTAGTGTCCGGACTTGTTAAGTAATAAATCAATAAGCCGTTAGCCATTAGCTATTAGCCATTAGCTTGCGGTATCGCCTGCGGCGATGGATCCTATAATCTTGTGAGCGCAGCGAACACATTCAGCTAACAGCTAACGGCTAATATAACGTAAAGGAGAATAATTATGGACTGCATTTTCTGTAAGATAATCGACGGAGATATTCCCAGCACAAAGGTCTATGAGGACGACTATGTTTTCGCATTCAAGGACATCGCTCCTATCGCACCGTTCCACTGCCTTATCATCCCCAAGGTGCATATCAGCGGAGCCGATCAGATAACAGCTGAAAACTCCGAGGTCGTAGGAAAGGTGTTCGAGGCTGCTGCAAAGATAGCAAAGCAGGAGGGCATAGAGAGCTTCCGTATTATCAATAACTGCGGCGATGACGCTGGTCAGACAGTGAAGCACATCCATTTTCATATGCTCGCAGGCGTAAAAATGGGCTGGGGACCGGAGTCGCTCGGCAAAACAGAATAAGGAGATCGCTATGGCTGAGACCTATAAAATGACCATTGCAGGGCTGGAGCGCGAGCTTATCCGCTGCCCCCTCAATGACAGGATAGATATTGCCGCATTCATCATGTTCTCGGACGTTGAGCTCACAGTAGCCTGCGCTGAGGAGCTCCTTAAAAAGTGCGGAGACTTCGATGTTATCCTCACAGCAGAATCAAAGGGCATACCTCTTGCCTACGAAATGGCAAGACAGAGCGGAAAGACCTATGTAGTGGCAAGAAAATCCGTTAAGCTCTATATGACCGCTCCTGTGGAGGTAACAGTAAAGTCCATAACCACAGCAAATGTACAGAAGCTGTATCTTTCTCAGGAAAAAGCTGAGCTGCTGAGAGGCAGAAGAGTGCTTCTGGTAGACGACGTTATCAGCACGGGAGAGTCCCTCAGAGCTCTTGAGCAGCTCACAGAAGCTGCCGGAGGAAAGATAGCAGGTGAAGCAGCAGTTCTTGCAGAGGGCGATGCCGCTGACCGCGACGATATAATCTTTCTGGAAAAGCTCCCGCTCTTCTTCAAGTAATGAATAAAGAATATGAAGCGAAAAATGATTTTAGCAGCGGCAGCATATATGTCGGGATTATTTTTCGCTTCCTTTTTTACCGGAATAAGCGGAGCGATAACTCTCGGCGCGGCTGTATGCGGAGTATGCGCGGTGGGAAGGCTCCGGGGCATGACGAAAAGGGACGCGCTCATAGCGGTATGCTGCTTTGCGGCGGCTGTGGGGTATATCAGGATATATACGGCTGTGAATTACGACAGAGTCACAGCTTACGGCGGCACGGAGGGCAGCTTCAGCGGCAGAATTGTTGGTATCAAGAGCTATCCCGGCGAAAAGGCTCTGTATACCCTGAAAGGCAGTATAAACGGCTCCCGGACGGCAAAGATAACGGTGTATACCGATGATACCGGCGCCCGGTACGGAGACATCATGGACATAGGCAGCTGCGGCTTTTCTGTGCCGGAGGACGATTACCTCTATAAGACGCGGGGAAAGCTCCGTTCCGAGGGTGTGTACGTTACCGTGTCCGGAGCAAAGGATGTGACGGTGCAGAGCAAGCACCGGAGCCCCATTAAGAATCGCCTTATGTCCTACCGGGAGCATATCGTGGACGAGTTCCGCTCGGAGCTGGGCGAGGAAAAGGGGACCTTCCTCGCAGGCATGATATTCGGCAGGAGCGTTTCCGTGGACGACGACGTAAGAACTTCTCTTTCAAGGTGCGGCATAGCCCATATCCTTGCGGTATCCGGACTTCATGTGTCTATAGCGGCATTTGCGTTCATGTGGCTGATGAAGAGGCTGAGGGTCCGCCGGACTGCTGCCTTTGCGCTGATGAATCTATTCACAGCCCTGCTGGTGATAATGGCGGAATCGCCTTTGTCCGCGGTGAGAGCGGCGATAATGCTGGACTTCATGTACGCATCCGGACTTTTTCGCAGGCAGAACGATACCTTTACGTCCCTTGCTGCAGCTGTGCTGCTCATATGCATAGTGAATCCCTACGCGGTGTACAGCGGAGGCTTTCAGCTTTCTGTCGCCGGTACCTTCGGTATAGGCGTTGCAGCTCCGTACATGACAAGGAACATTTCCGCAGAAAGCATTCCCGGAGCTCTGTTAAAGAGCGTGTTGTCCATGCTCTGCGCGGCGCTGTGCATAATGCCGCTCAGCATGATGTATTTCGACGAGACATCCCTTGTATCTCCGCTGACTAATGTTTTCATGGTGCCGCTGTGTACTGCGGTGCTGATAGCAGGTCTGGTTTACGTGTTCACGGGAGGAATTATCTCGCTGCTGTTCCCGGCGAGGTACGCCATAGGGCTGGTACTTTCCGCAGCTGACCGCATATCCCGTCTGGACGGTGCTTATTTTACAGCCGGCGGTGACAGGACAGTTTTCCTCGCTTTCGGAGGTGCGGCAGTCGCGGCGGTGGTACAGCTCGTTATACGCAGCAGAAAATGTACCGCGGCTTTGGCAGCACTGGCGTTCGGGCTGGTATTTCTCAGCTCGACGTTCTATACTGCGGAAAGATACGACCGTTTTACCGTTGCAGTGCTGGGAAAGGGAAGCGATGCCGCCGCAGTAGTGTCATTCCACGGAAGGACGGATGTCATAGACCTCAGCGGAGATCACCGCACTCCGGCATACGTGCGGAAATACATGATGAAGAACGGTATCGGCAGTGCGGAGGTGCTTGTGCTCAGCAGTAAGGTACAGTCGGCGTATTCGTCTTATGAGGCGGCTTCGGGACACATAAGTGCAGGAAAGCTGCTGCTTGCAGGAGATATACCTCCTGCCGGTGACGACGGTGAAGTATGCTTCGGAGAGGAGTGCCGGTACTCCACGGAGGATTACACGGTAAGCTGCTCAGGCGGCAGGACTGTCATAAGCTTCGGGGAAAACAAAGTGAGCTTCTTGCCGGCAAGGGAGGGCGGTTCCTCCGACGAGGGACTCTGCGTGTACTACGGCAGCATTACTAAGAATACTGAGATACGTCAGGACAGCAATGCGCTATATCTGGATAAAAAGGAAGAGAACGCCGTGAGGAATTTCGAGCTTATACTCGACAGGAGCGGCGGTTACAGGATAAGGAGGCTCTGATGCCATACACGGATGTGAAAAGTGTCAGCTCAAAGCTGAAAAAGGGAGAGCTTTCGGGCATATACTATATCTACGGACAGAATGTGACCGAGGTGGAAAGGCTCACAAAGCGCATAGTAAAGGCTGCCCTCGGAGACAGCGAGGAATTCGCACTGAACAGATTCGAGGGAAAGTATCTGGATTTTTCCAAGCTCTATGATATGGTACAGATGATGCCCATGATGTCGGAGTATAACTGCATACTCATCAACGACTATAACTGCGAGAAGCCCCGTGAGGATATGCGCGGACAGAGCGCTGATGATCTGAACAAGAAGCTCCTTGAGGCGCTGAAGGATATACCGCCCATGACCGTGGTTATATTCAATGTTACAGGCTTCGAGGTCAAGACGAAGTACGACAAGAAAACTCGCAGCAGGTCAATTTCCGACAAGAACAAGAAGCTTGCGGACTTTGCTGCCAAAAACGGCGAGACGGTGGAGTGTCAGGTAAAGACTTCCGATGAGCTTGCAAAGGACATATATGCCTCCGTGACAGCAAGGGGAGGCATGATAGCTCTTGACACAGCCCGTGAGCTTGCGGAGATGTGCCTTTCCGACACGCTCACCATAAAGAACGAGATAGATAAGCTCTGCTCCTATGCAGGTGCAAATGAGATAACCCGGGATATGCTGGAGCAGATGGTCCACAGGCAGAGCGGAGTCACCGTATTCAAGCTGGCGGATGCAGTTGCGGCTTTCCGGAAAAGAGAAGCCTTCGAGGCTCTGGACGAGCTCATGGCGGACAAGAACAACCGCGGCTCGGTGCTGGGAAACATAATCTTATCCTTCATAGATATGTACAGGGCAGCCTGTGCAAAGGCTTCCGGCAGGAGCCCGGCGGACGTGAAGAATGATTTTGCTTATGTATGGGGATTCAAGGTGGACAACGCTTTCCGTGACTGCTCCCGTATGAGCCTCAGGCGACTGAGGGAGTGCATCGCAATACTCCGCGACACAGCTGTGCAGCTCAATACGTCTGCTTCCGACGAAAAGGTAGTGCTGGAGCAGACCGTTACCAAAATGCTGATGACCAGAAATTAGCGGAGGAACTGATGATACATATCAATGAGGCAGTAATAGTCGAGGGGAAGTACGATAAGATAAAGCTTGCATCGGTGGTGAATGCGGTCATAATCGTCACCAACGGCTTCGGCATATTCAAAGACACCGAAAAGCTTGAGCTTATACGCTACTATGCCCGGAAGACAGGCATAGTCATACTAACCGATTCCGATAGTGCCGGAAGAAAGATACGCGGCTATATCAAGGGCGCGGTAGGTGAGGGAACGGTCCGCAACGTATACATACCTGATATTTTCGGCAAGGAAAAACGCAAGACCAAGCCCTCGGCGGAGGGAAAGCTCGGCGTGGAGGGCATTGATACCGCAGTCCTCCGGGCTGCGTTTGAGAAGGCAGGCATAACCTCCGAGGAGAACATCAGGGAGTGCGACATAACCAAATACACTCTTTATGAGCTCGGTCTCAGCGGCGGCAGGGACAGCAGCACTTTCAGGAAGAAGCTCCAGAAAAAGCTGGGACTTCCGGAAATGCTGTCTGCCACGGGACTTGTGGAGGTGCTCAACACCATGATGAGCGCTGATGAGCTTAGCACATACGTAAGAAATATCGGGGAGGAAGAAAATGATATATAGCAGTCTGCTGTTTATATACGGCTTTCTGCCGTTTTCCATAATCATATACTTCTTAACGCCGAAGAAGGCGCAGATGCCTGTGCTGCTGGGAATGAGCATGGTATTCTGCGGAATGCTCGGACTGAGATACCTTGCCGTTATGACGGCTTACACCGCTGTGAACTACGTTTTTGCAAGGCTGGTGGGAGTTCTGAGTAAGAGCTCAAAGATACTGTGCGGAGGCGTGTTCGCGCTGGGGATGTTCTTTGATATAGCTGCGCTGTTCATGTTCAGGACGGATATGTTCCAGCCGGTAAGGGAGGCTCTAAGGCTCCCGGAGGCTTTCTATCCCATAGGCTTTTCGTTTACAGCGCTGTCGGCAGCCGGCATCCTCATCGACGTCTACACCGGCAAGACTGAGGCGGACAGGGATATAGTGCGCTTCGGGCTGTACTTCATGTTTTTCCCGCGCATTATAATGGGACCTCTTATCAGATACCGCAGCTTCGTAAAGATAGCGGAGAGCCGCAGACCTGATCTGGCAGAGCTGGGCGTAGGCTTCACCATATTCATAAAGGGACTTGCCAAGAAGGTGATAGCAGCTGATACGCTATACGCAATGTACACGGCTGTAATGAGTCAGGACGTGACAAAAACGGCAGTGCTCACCGCATGGCTGGGAGCAGTCTCATATGTGCTTTGCCTTTACTTTATGCTTTCCGGCTTCTCTGATATGGGAGTGGGAGCAGGTCACTGCTTCGGCATAAAAATGCCCCAGAGTTTCAACTATCCGCTGTTTTCCACCAAGATAAGATACTTTGCTTCACGGTGGCATATACAGCTCATCCACTGGGTAAGGCGGTACGTTACAAAGCCTGTTTCGTCGAGAGTAAAGAACAGGTTCGTCAAGAAGCTGATTCTCATTTGTGCGTGGAGCATCATAGGCTACTGGTACACGTTTACATTAAACGGCATGATATGGGGCATGATAATAGGAACTTCCCTTGTGGTGGAGAGCTGGCTGCGGAATGCAAAGCTGCTTGACATAACCGGCGCAATATACACCTTCTTCGTAATAATTATGAGCAGCGTTTTCCTTTTCGGAAACGGTACCGGACATTCCCTCAGGTATCTGCTGGCAATGCTGGGAAGAAGCGGAGTCCCGGCTGACAGCCTTTCACTGTATCTGCTGAAATCATACGTGGTAGTTATGCTCGTGTGTATGTACGCCTCCACTGACCTTTTCCGGAATATGCTGCTGCGTTCGGGCAAGGAGCGCGTCCGCAGGGCAGTTACGATAGCATCGCCGGTGATAGTCCTCGCATTGCTCATCGTATGTACTGCGCTCATATCGTACAGCGGGACATCCGGCATGATACTCATGGAGCTATAAGGAGGGGAAGGTCATGATAAAGTTTTCAAACAGGGTAACAGCTGTTCTGGTAATGGCATTCATGCTGACCTTCATGCTGTTTACAGCTCTCGGAGGAGGCAGGAACGATTCCCGCAGCGAGAACAGGGAGCCTGCACACATACCGGATTCCGGAGCCTCTGAGCTGGCGGACGGCAGCTTCACGGAAGGCCTTAACAACTATATCGCGGACCATTTTGCTTTCCGCGGAAAATGGGTGAAGCTTAATGCAAGGCTCAGAGCCGAGCTGGGGGAGGGACTTGTGAACGGTGTTTACATCGCAGGCGACAGGCTACTTGATACGGAGTATTCCTCAGAGTACAGCGTGGGTGAGATAGCCAAGGACATAAACCGTTACGCTGAGAACTACGGCAGCGCGGTATATTTTGTGGCGGTACCCACTTCGGCAGGAGTCTACGGAGACGAGCTTCCGGAATACCTCAACGGCATCCGTGAGAGCAGCACCATTACCGGTCTCTATGAGAAGCTTGATCCCTCTGTAAGGAAGATCGACGCATACAACGTACTGAAAATGCTCAACGACAATTACGTGTACTACCGCAGCGATACCCGCTGGACAGTGTACGGAGCCTACTGCGTTTACCGCACGGTCATACAGAAACTGGGCTTCCTGCCCACCACCTACGACAAGTATACCATTGAGCACGCCTCCTCTGATTTCAGGGGGAATCTCTGTGACCGCAGCCAGTATACAGGCGTGAAGCCCGACATTCTGGACTTTTACAAGTATCAGGGCGGCGCAGAGGCGGTTAGCTGCACGGGCTATTACAACGACGGCACCACTGTGGAAAAGCAGATATACGACAAGTCGCAGCTCAGCTCCGGGGATATGTACAATGCCTATCTCGGGGAGGAAGTGCCCTTTTTGAAGATAAAGACGTCCGCCAGCAACGAGAGAAAGCTCCTTGTTTTCAAGGACAGCTATGCTGACTGCTTCATACCATTCCTGATTCAGCATTACTGCGAGATAGACGTGGTGACGCCGGAACTCGTGGAGGGCGAAGCAAGCAGATTTGTGGATCCCTCGGAATATGAGCAGACTCTTTTCCTGTTCGGCATAGAGAATCTTACCCGGAGCGGTATACCTGCTTCGGTGAATAAATAACGGAAGGAAGATGAATGATGAAAGCACTTATCACAGGAGCGACCTCGGGCATAGGAAAATGTATTGCCCGTGAGCTCAGCAGAAGAGGCTGGGAGCTGATACTCACCGGACGGAACGAGAACGCTCTCCGGGAACTTCGGGAGGAACTGGGAAGAACAGAGATAATCGCGGCTGATCTTGCGGTCCGCAGCGAGGTATTCAAGGTCTACGGCTTCTGTAAGGACAAGGGCGTGACCATGCTGGTGAACAACGCGGGATACGGGCTCTTCGGCGAGTTTGAAAAGACCGACCTTGACGACGAGCTGAATATGATCGACGTGAATATCACTGCCCTCCATATCCTGACAAAGCTCTTCCTCAGAGACTTCAAAAAGGACGACAAGGGCATTATCCTGAATGTTGCTTCGGTAGCCGGCTTTATGACAGGACCTCTCATGTCCTCATATTATGCCTCGAAGAATTATGTGCTCCGCCTGTCGCTGGCGATTTACGAGGAGCTCAGACGGGCTAAATCAAATGTCACCATAACTGTGCTGTGTCCCGGACCTGTGAATACCAATTTCAATAACCGCGCGGGAGTAACCTTCAGCGCAAAGCCGGTATCTCCGGAATATGCTGCCGAATACGCAGTGAAGAAGGCTCTTGCAGGAAAGCTGTTTGCTATACCGCTGCTTTCCATAAAGGCTTGCGCGGTGGGACAGCGCTTCATTCCCCACAAGCTGCTTGCGGCACTGACCTATAACGTACAGCGGGCAAAGAAGCCCTCCGGCGGAAGCGGCAAGGACTGATAATGAGGGATATAAGTTACAGAGTAGCACTGGGAGGTATAGTGTCGGCACTTTGTCTTGTGACGATGTTCCTTGCCGGAGTGATTCCGGCACTGTACCTTGTACTGCCAATGGTAGCAGGTGTGCTTATGATGATAATTGCCGAGGAGGTCAGCAAGGGCTGGGCGTGGCTGACGTACATCTCGGTGGGACTTCTTTCCCTGTTCGTCACCTTCGATAAGGAGGCGGCGCTGATATTCATAATGCTCTTCGGACACTATCCTATCGTAAGGATATATCTTGGCAGGATACCTCTGAGGGCGCTCCGGGCGGCGGTGAAGCTCATTGTCTTCAATGCCTGCGTGCTGGCGTATTTCTACATTACCGTTTATATATTCGGTCTGGACCAGATGCTGGACGAGATGGGCGATTTCGGCAGATACGGCGGCTATATCATGCTTGCGCTGGTGAACATCGTATTCTGGCTCTACGACTTGAATCTTGACAGTGTCCACAGTATATACAAAAAGAGGTTCGCACCTAAATTCAAGAAAAAAAGATGACCGCATATCAGGAAAGTGATATGCGGTCTTTATTATTTCCGGTCAGGTGTACTTGAAAAACACATCGAGACGTGTTATAATTGAGAAAAAACACAGCACTGATGTGTGCGGAGGAGGAAAACATGAAAAACAGCAGGGCATTCAGCATACTTTATCCCGTTCAGGAAATTACGTCATACAACAAGCTCTCAGAATCAGCCTGTCACGATATCGGACTTGACACCATATGCCGCAGCGTCACCAGCGATGCGAAGGAACAGCGTCTCATAATGAACGTCATCTCGGATATGACCTCCGATCCGAATGTCGCTGAGTACCGGCGGAAGGTGTTCGTGGATATACTGAAGCTCCCGGAACTCCGCAAGCGCATGACGGAGCTTTTCGACAAAATGGAATTCATCCGCAACTTCGGTACGATGCATAAGAGCACCGACGATGAGCTCGGTCTGTGGCACCTCATGCACAGAATCGAAGAACTGAACGACTACATCCAGTGCGTCGAGGCGATGAGGGAGTGCCTTTCTGACGAGAGGATAAGCTCAGAGGGACTTATGGGGCTGAGGGAGTATGTAGCCTCGCTGTACGACGACGCCTGCTTTGCAGACATGAAAAAGGATATAGCCGAGCTGAAAATGAAAACAGCTGACGTGCAGAGCGTAACATTAGGCATTAACGTCAACGAGAGGTTTGAAGCGGTGAGCATGGGACTTATCTCGGTGAACAAAAAGCCCTTTAAGAAGTCCGGAATCGTCAGCAATTTTGCAGACGCTATCGCCTCACGAAACAAGATCAATGAGGACAGTGAGTGGGACGGGGATATGCACTATCACCCTATCGACTCCGAGCACCGCGGCGAAGTGGTATCGTTTCTGGAAAAGAAGGCTGGCTTCAAGAGTATCAGCAATACGCCTTTCGTGGACGCCAACACAAGGCAGACCATTGTCAATGCGGCAGAGGGCGATGGCGTTACCGGTTCCACCTTCTATCTTGAGAATGTGATAAACAAGATGCTCTCCTCACTTGTGAAGAAGCTCAGGGACACTCTTACCAAGTACGCTAACATAGCCATAGTCAACATCTCCCAGCTGATACCTGAATTCTTATACTACATAAGGTTTGCGGAATTTATAGGCGGACTTATGGAAAAAGGCTTCAGCTTCTGCGAGGCTCAGACAGCCTCTGAGGGGACTGACACTGACGCAAAGGGTTTCTACAACCTGAAGCTGGCAGTAAATCTGAACAGCATGGAGGAGATAGTCAGCAACGACCTCGGCTTCGACGGTGAGCATACCGTGTACATACTTACCGGTGCCAACAGAGGCGGCAAGACCACTATAACTCAGGCGGTGGGACAGCTTTTTGCCCTTGCACAGGGAGGCATTTATGTGCCGGCTGAGAGCTTCGTATACAGACCTGTGGACTGCATATACACACATTTCCCTGCGGATGAGGACAAGACCATGGACCTTGGCAGACTGGGCGAGGAATGCGTAAGATTCAAGGAGATATACTCCGGCTGTACCAAGGAAAGTCTGCTGCTCCTGAACGAGACCTTTTCCACCACATCATTTGAAGAGGGCTTGTATATCGCCAAGGATTCCGTAAGGGCGCTCCTGAAAAAGCAGGTGAGGACGATATACAACACCCATATCCACAAGCTTGCGGCGGACGTGGACGAAATGAACACTGACAGTACCGGAGCAAGGGCTTCGTCCCTTGTTATGCTCAGCGACAATGGCAAGCGTTCTTTCAAGGTAGCTGCTGCGGCTCCTGAGGGACTCTCCTATGCTCGTGACATCGCTGAAAAGTACGGAGTTACCTATGATATGCTGGTAGGTGAGGGCGGCACTGCCGGGAACTGAGACTGTTACTGTTACAGCAGATTGTTCAGAAATTGCGGTGATTAAGCAGCGTTTAACTATCAACATTGTTAAATGTGCACAAAATTTGTGAGAAAAATTTGTTAGCAAAATTCGTAAGTATTAATAATCTGTTAATGACATCAGCCCGGATTTATGGTATAATCTATTTAGCACTTTTATGATAAACGGGTAACTATGCCCGAAGAAAGGGAGTTTTACAGATGAAAAGGTTAATATCTGCAATGACAGCGATGTGCATGGCTTCAACTATGCTCACCGTAGCTGCGCCTGTTGTGACCAGCGCTGCAGATGCAACAAAAACATTGTCTATCAAGACTTACGCTCAGTCAGGCTCAAAGTATGCCGCTGACGGAAACAAGGTGACTATCTCCGAGGCGGATATAGCTGCCGGAGACGTTACAGTGCCCTGTGCAGTATATCTCACCGAGGATACTGCCGACACACAGACTATGTCTATCCCGCTTACTATCAACTCGGATCAGGCAGACGTCAAGAACGTAACATTTGATCTTATTGATCCTGCAAAGCCCTATTTCGACGAGGAACAGACTGTTACCTCGGCAGCAGGAGATACTCTCAAGACCAAGAACGCTATCGTGTTCGCAGCCGGTCTCAATAAGATGAAGAAGTACACCCCTACCGGTACTTCACAGCTCACAGTTGACGATCACCAGGAAGCTGCCAAGGCTGACAACTACTACATCGGCTACGGTTGGACAGCTCCTCAGGGCTATTCATGGACCGGAAGCAAGTCCGATGATTACCCTGTATTTGTTTTCGATGTTACATTCCCCAAGGGAACAGCTGCCGGAGATTACAAGCTCCAGTACTGCAACTATATCAAGGACGCTCAGGGCAACCCTGCCCTTATGATAGAGACCGATGACAGATACGCAAATATCGGCGATCTCAAGAACCTCGTGCTCAACGAGATGACTATCACTGTTGCCGGAGATTCAAAGACTCCCGCAACAACTACAACTGCTGCAACTACATCTACCAGCAAGGAGGAAGTACCCGTAACGACTTCCGGCACTGCTGACGGCGACATCGTATTCGATTTCGGCAGCTATACTGCTGAGCCCGGCGAGGAGGTCACAGTAGAAGTAAAGCTCAAGTCCGGCAACAATCACCCCGTTGCTTCTATGGACGTTAAGTTCGATATTCCTGCTGAGCTCCAGCTGACAGCAATGGATACAAGCGCTCCCGCATTCGACAATGCTACTGTTGAGGCAAACGAGGACTCTGCTCAGGCAAGCTTCATCTCCCTCGACAAGAAGAGCGAGCCCGTTATCGGTACTGACGGCGAGGTAGTATTCACTTATATGGTAAAGGTACCTCAGGATTCTCAGGGCGGCAAGTATAAGCTCGGCTTCAAGAACTGCGAGATCTACAAGAGCGGACAGAATTCCGATATGTGGTCTTATTCAGTTGTTGGCGGCGACTTCATGGTTGCAGGCTACAATCCTCCTCCCACTACCACAAGTGAAAGCTCAACTGTAAACAGCCCCAGCAAGGACGGCGACATCGTATTCGATTTCGGCAGCTACACTGCTGAGCCCGGCGAGGATGTTACAGTAGAAGTAAAGCTCAAGTCCGGCAACAGCCACCCTGTTGCTTCTATGGATGCCAAGTTCGATATTCCTTCCGGACTCGAACTGACAGCAATGGATACAAGCTCTCCCGCATTCGACAACGCTACTGTTGAGGCAAATGAGGAGACTGCTCAGGCAAGCTTCATCTCCCTCGACAAGAAGAGCGAGCCTGTCGTTGGTACAGACGGCGAGGTAGTATTCACATTCATGGTAAGAGTTCCCAAGACCGGTTACAGCGACTCCTACACTCTCGGCTTCAAGAACTGCGAGATCTACAAGAGCGGTCAGAACTCAGATATGTGGACATACTCCGTTGAAGGCGGAAAGATAACAGTTTCCGGCGGCAGCGGCAGCACGACAAGCGGCAATGATGTAACAACAAGCAAGGTAACTGATAATTCCGGCATCGTATTCGATTTCGGCAGCTACACCGCTAAGCCCGGTGACGAGGTAAACGTAGAGGTCAAGCTTGCAAACGGTAATAACCACCCCGTTGCTTCTATGGACGTTAAGTTCAAGCTTGATTCTCCTCTCAAGATCACAGCATTCGATACAAGCTCTGCTGCATACGACAATGCTACTGTTGAGGCAAATGAGGAGACTGCTCAGGCAAGCTTCATCTCCCTCGACAAGAAGAGTGAGCCTGTCGTTGGTAAGGACGGCGAAGTAGTATTCAACTTCATGGTCAAGGTACCTGAGACCGCAACCGCTGGTACATACAAGATCGGCTTCGATAACTGCGAGATCTACAAGAGCGGTCAGAACTCAGATAAGTGGGCATACGACGTGCTCAACGGCGCTATTACAGTTACTGGCGGAACTTCAACTACCGGCAAGGAAGAGCCCACTCCCAATGGTGAGATCGTATTCGACTTCGGTAAGTACGATGCTAAGCCCGGCGACGAAGTAAACGTAGAGGTTAAGCTCGCAGCAGGAAATAATCTCCCTGTTGCTTCAATGGACGTTAAGTTCTCACTTGACAAGTCATTCAAGATCACAGCTATCGACACAAGCTCTCCTGCATTCGACAACGCTACTGTTGACTGCAACGAGGATACAGCTCAGGCAAGCTTCATCTCACTGGATAAGAAGAGCGAGCCCGTTATCGGTAAGGACGGCGAGGTAGTATTCAACTTCATCGTTAAGATACCTGAGAACGCAGCCGGCGGCACATATAATATCGGCTTCGATAACTGCGAGATCTACAAGAGCGGTCAGAACTCCGACAAGTGGAAGTATTCAGTAAAGAACGGTACTATCAATGTTGCAGGCGGCACAACTTCTTCCGCTGCTACAACAGGCTCAGCTTCCAAGGCTGACATCGTATTCGATCTCGGCACATACAATGCTGATCCCGGTCAGGACGTAACAGTATCTGTTAAGCTCAAGTCCGGCAACAGCCACCCCGTTGCTTCTATGGACGCTCAGTTCGCAGTAGATAAACCTCTCAAGATCACAGCTATCGACACAAGCTCTCCTGCATTTGACAACGCAACAGTTGAGGTCAACGAGGAGACATATCAGGCAAGCTTCATCTCACTGGACAAGAAGAGCGAGCCCGTTGTAGGTAAGGACGGCGAGACCGTATTCGAGTTCATCGTAAGCGTTCCTAAGGACGCTAAGGGCGGCACATACAATGTAAGCCTGAAGAACTGCGAGATATTCAAGAGCGGTCAGGACTCCGCCAAGTGGACCTTTGAAGGCGTAAACGGTACTATCAAGGTAAGCGGAAGCGGCGAGGAAGAGCTCGTTATAGCCAAGGGCAGAGTAGGCGACCTTGACGGCGACGGCAAGAGAGTTGCTATCGACGCTGCACTCCTCCTCAGGTTCTACGCTGAGCTTTCATCCAACTCCGGACGTGTTGCAACTGATGACGAAATGTATGTCTGCGACTGCAACCGCAACGGTAAGATAGAGGCTGGCGACGCTGCTATAATCCTCAAGTGGTATGCTGAGGCTTCCGGCGGCTACACCAAGACCTTTGAAGAATACCTTAAGGAAACATATGGCGTTATAGTCTGATTTGAAGCTTCGGCTTCGTGAACGATATGCTCCCTGAGATGACTGATTAATGTCAGCTGTTCTCGGGGAGCGTTTCGCATATTAACAGACAGGAGGGGAGAATATGAAAAAGCGTGTTCTTGCGTTTATTTCGGCAATGGCAGTGGTGACGGCTTCTGTGAGCAGCACTGCGTATCCTGCTGCGAACAGATCGATCATGAGCGCGGATGCGGCGGTCAAGCCGAGCTATACTGATGAAAGCGGTATAGTGTATGAGCTGGATGAAGTAAGCGGCAAAGCCACAGTCAAGAAATATACTCCCAAGGTAAATACTGACACATTAGTTATACCGTCTGAGATAGTTTGCGGCTCCGGAAGATATACCGTTACAGACATAGGCAAGGACGCTTTCTACGGCAGCAGCAGCTTGAAGCAGATAGCCTTACCATACACTGTGGAGACTATCGGCATGAGAGCTTTCGGACTGAATTCCGCACTTGAGGCAGTGGTGTTCCGTACCATCAGTGAAGGCGGGAATATTATCAGCTCAAGACTGAAAAGTATAGATGAAAGTGCATTTTTCGGATGCTCGTCCTTGACACTGATGGACCTCCCTGCAAGCCTTGAAACCATCGGAGGCACAGCGTTCACAGGCTGCACCAAGCTGAAAAGCATAATCATCCCGGACAGTGTAGTATCTATCGGCAGCAGCGCATTTTCAAACTGTCTTGCGCTGACGAGCGTTAAGCTGTCTTCAAGGCTTGAGAGCATAGGCAGTTCCGTATTTGCTTACTGCTCGCAGCTGGACGGAATAAAGCTCCCGGAAAGTCTCAGGACGATAGAGAAGCTGGCGTTTTCAAACTGTACGTCCCTGAGCTCTGTAACGATACCCTCCCATACGGAGCATATCGGTGAGAACGCATTTCTCGGCTGTACGTCTCTTGAAGAGGCTGTATTCAAGAGCGGAGTCAAGGACACCGGAGCCAAGACCTTCGAGGATTGCAGTGCCCTCAGGACACTGGTGCTCCCGGAAAGCCTTGAGAACATTGGCGCCCTGTGCTTTACAAACTGCGATTCCCTTACTGTGCTTGACCTTCCCAACGGATTAAAGAATATCGGTGAGGGAGCGTTTTCCAGCTGCCGCGGACTGCAAAAGGTGACAATTCCGGAGAGCATGAAAAAGCTTGGAAAGCAGTTATTTTCCAACTGCGCTCTGCTTTCAGAGGTGAAGCTTCCGGAAAGCCTTGAGGAAATAGGCGAAGAGACCTTTGCTTACTGCGCTTCCATAAAGACGATAGAGTTTCCAGCCGGACTGAAGGTCATCGGAAAGGGAGCTTTTACAGGCTGTGCCTCCATTAAGGAGATATGCATTCCCTCCGGAATCGAGAAAATCGGTGACGGAGCTTTCTCGTACTGCATCCAGCTCCGGGATCTTGTGCTGGATAAGGGTGTTAAGCACTTTGAGGGAAAGTCATTGTTTGATAGCTGCATTATGCTTTCCACAGTGACCGTAAACGAGGACATAGAAGGCGATATGAGCGGTATATTCGGTAATAACAGGGGAGTACTCACTCTCCTGTTGGCCGGCAATGCAACAAAGTATCCTCTGGGACTGTTGTCTATCCAGCCGGTCTTCACCGTCTACGTAGGCTACGAAGCTGACGCCCAGGCGTGTGTGGATATGAACATACCCGCAAAGTGTGTTATCAAGGTAGTGCCCGGGCTGCAAAAAATGACGGAATATGTAGTGGAAAAGAATCCGGAAGCTAAGATAACCAGTGAGTTGCTCCCCAACACCGTGGAGAAGATCGTAATTGCCGACGGAGTAACAGCTATACCGGAGGATTACTGTCAGGCGATAATCAGCCTTAAAGAGCTTTGGATAGCCGATTCTGTGACCTCTATGGGAAAGAGCGCATTCAGGAACTGTCCTGCGCTCAAAAAGGTGAGACTTCCCGGCGGTGAAACGGTATATACCGGCGGCGAATTCGCTTACTGCTACGGACTGAGGGAGATAACTATTCCCGAAGGCACGAAAAATATCAGCAGTAATATGTTCGATAACTGTACATCTCTCAGCAGCGTGACCATAGCCTCCACCGTGGAGACTGTTGGCGACGAGGCTTTCGCGAGCTGCAAGATACTGAGCGAGGTGTTTTTCAACGGCACCGGAACAGAGCTTCAAGGGGACAATATATTCCACCGCGGCGGAAACGGATACACAGTAAAGCTTAGGGTGGAGGAAGGCTCCAAGGCGCTGGAATACGCCAAAGCAAAGGGTATACCATACGGCATTAGAAAGAATATTGGAGCGTATACCGTGGAATTCCCGGAGGAGATACTCTGGAACGGCGCTCCTCAGGAACCACAGCTTACATTAAAGGACATCGAGGGGAATGTCATAGACACCTCAGACTACACGGTCCGGTACGAGAACAACACCGACGAGGGCACAGCAAGGGCTGTGATAAGCGGCATCAGACACTGTTCCGGAGAGCTTGCTGCGGAATTCGCCATAAAGCATAACTGCGAGCTTCAGGGCGGACACGACTGGGGAGAATGGGAGCTCATAACTCCCGCCACTGAATACGCTGACGGCCTTGAACGGCGTGTGTGCAAAAATGACAGTTCGCACACTGAGGAGCGAATCATACCGAGGATAATCGTTACAACAACGACAACAACTACTACCACGACGACCACTACTACCACCACCACAACAACAACTACTGCTACGACATCCACTACAGCTACAACGTCAACCACTACTGCTGCCACAACTACATCAGCTGCCACTACATCCACGGTCACAGCTCCGCCTGTTACTACTTCGGTTCCGGAGGAAAGCTCAACGGTCACCACAGTTTCCGGTCAGGAGATATTGTGGGGCGATACCAACTGCGATGAGGAGGTAAACCTTGCCGATGCAGTTTTGATAATGCAGTCCATAGCCAATCCCGACAAGTACGGTCCCGGCATGGAACTGGGCATTACTCCGCAGGGAGAGCTCAACGGCGATGTTTCCGAGAACGGAAACGGTCTTACATACAAGGACGCACTCGCCATCCAGAAGTTCAAGCTGGGATTTATCAAAGAGCTCCCTGTTAAGTAATATGAAAAGAGCCGCATGAGATTTCTCATGCGGCTTTATTGTGCCGTAAAATGGCTGTATGCGGAATATGTGCCTTATTCAGAAGGGAAAGTCATGCCCCACTGTCTGCGGCATTCGTCCATGATTCGCATTACGGCGAGAGTGCAGCTGTGGGGGACAAGGGGACTGTCGGTCAGTCCCTCGCTGAGACAGCGCTGGAACTCGCGTATCTCGTATTCATAGCCGTTTATTTCGTGAGGGCAGCGGAATGTTTCAACGGGTTTGCAGTTCCTGTCGAAGAGAGTGACATCGGAGATGCAGAAGAACCAGTCACTGAAAAGAATCATACCGGCAGTACCGGAGATAACGGCATTGTTCCTGAGAGGTATCTCGAAGCTGGAGTCGGTGGAAGCGAAGCTGCCGCTGTTATATCTTAGCATAATGGAGTTGCTGAGATCAACGCCGTCCCCTCCAATGTGGGCGGAGCTGATTATCTCGTCGGGCTCACCGCCGAGAACATCTGCGGCAAGTGTAAGGGGATACACGGAAAGATCGAGGAGAGCTCCGCCGCCGCAGTCTGGACGGAAAAGCCTGTCGTTGGGATCGTATTTCACGGTATTGCCGAAATCAGCCTTGACGTAGCGGACATCGCCTATCTTTCCTGCTCTTATCCATTCCTTGGCTTTGAGGTAAGCCGGAAGACATTTCGTCCACATGGCTTCCATGAAGAAAACGCCCTTTTTGTCAGCCAGTGAGAGCAGCTCCTCCAACTGCTTTGAGTTCAGAGTGACGGATTTTTCGCAGAGAACGTTTTTGCCTGCGCTGAGGCATAGAGACGCATTTTCAAAATGAGCAGCCATAGGCGTGGCTATGTAAACAGCATCTATGTCCGGATCGGCGGCGAGCTCGGCGTAGCTTCCGTAAGCCTTTGTGAAGCCATTCTCGTCTGCAAAGGCAGCGGCTTTGGAATTGTTGCGGGATGCGACCGCATAAGTCATTGAATCAGCGCTGCCTCTCAGAGCATCTGAAAATGAGCGTGCAATGCGTCCGGTGCCTATAACACCCCAGTTATATTTTTTCATGATACTCAGTCGAAAAGGGGAGTGGAGAAGTAACGCTCGGCCGTATCGGGGAGAATAGTCACAACCGTCTTGCCCTCGCCGAGCTTTTCCGCAAGTTTTATGGCAGCGGCAACGTTTGTACCGCTGGATATGCCGCACATGATACCCTCCAGTGAGGCGAGCTGCTTGGCAGTAGAGATAGCGTCCTCGTCGGTGACAATGTGGATATGGTCGTAAATCTCCTTGTTGAGTATGGAGGGGATGATACCGTCGCCGATACCCATTTGCAGGTGAGTGCCGATAGTACCTCCGGCGAGTATAGCGGCGTGTTCAGGCTCCACAGCCCATATCTCCATATCGGGATTCTGGGATTTCAGAGTTTCGCCGATACCGGTGATAGTGCCGCCGGTGCCGATACCGGAGCAGAAGCCGTCGATTCTGCCGGCGGTCTGTTCGAGTATCTCAAGAGCTGTAAAGTATTTGTGAGCGCGGGTATTGTTTATGTTTTCAAACTGCTGGGGAACGAAAACGTTAGGATCGGCGGCAGCCATTTCAAGGGCTGTATCGAGGCATTTCTGTATGCATTTTCCGATGTCGCCGTCGTCGTGGATGAGGATGACTTTTGCACCGTAGTGTTCCACAAGCTTGCGGCGTTCCTCGCTGACGGAGTCTGGCATGATGATGATAGTCTTGTAGCCCTTTACTGCTCCTACGAGAGCAAGACCTATGCCCTGATTGCCGCTGGTGGGCTCCACGATAATTGTATTGCTGTTAATTTTGCCTTCCTTTTCGGCGCATTTTATCATGTTATAGGCTGTCCGTGTCTTTATGGAGCCGCCTACATTAAGACCTTCAAATTTAACGAGTATGTCAGCATTGCCGGGCTTGTTCATCCGGTTGAGCTTTATCATGGGGGTATGTCCCATAGCTTCGAGTATATTGTTATAGACCATTAGATATTTCTCCGTTTCAGCAATTATATGCGGTATGAGCCAGCGCATACAACACCATTATATCATATTAATATAAAAAATGCAACAGCCGCCTCAGCATTCTGTGTTATCAGAAGCCGTCTGTGCCCGCCAATCCTTTGCTTTCCTGAGAATAGCGCTGATAAACTCACTTTTCATCTGTGTATAGGTAAGTCTGTCCTCCGGGTACTGCCGGGCAAGTGACTCCTTTAAATCAGAGTAGGCTTGGGCGTCAGCCTCGTGGCAGTTCAGGTAATCCCTTATGTCCAAATAGTTGTTCCAAGGAGCGGAACCGTATTTCAAAACGTGGATATGGTGCGTGCGGAAGTCATTCCAGCCGCACACGTACAGGTACTGATCAGGCAGATCCTGACCGCGGAAGATGAAGCCGTTCTCCGCAAGTATATCGTTCATTTTCAGTATATCACCGAGCCGGGCGACTCCCACAGCAATGTCTATGATAGGCTTTGCGCTGATACCGCGTATCGCAGTACTTCCGATGTGCTGTATATCCATCGCAGTGTCGGAGATCAGTCTTTTCAGCAGCTCAATAGTCTGCTCAGCCGAAGCTTCCCATTCGGGACAGTGTAGTTCTAGTGCAACTGTACCGCGTATAAGTCCTATGCTCATTTTGCACCTCCGGTATAATACACTTCATGAATTGCAGCAAATGTTGCCGCGGTGCAGACGAATGCTCTGAATGTGTGAGTGTATGGGGTGGGAGCAATCCCACTCTTGTACATAATAATGCTAATTCAACAGTTACAGACATATACCATATTCCAATTCTTCACATATTTCAGACCAATATGTATTCGTATCCCGAAATGCACTATTGTCCAATTTGAGAATCTCATTTCTAAAAATATTAGCATAATTACGAAGTTGATGCTCAGAGGGATTATCAGGTAATTGACCATGAATATTTGTCATGTAATCATCAAATAAAAGCAACTCTTTAATAAAGGTTTCGATGTCACAAGCGATATAGCAGGCTATATCATCATCAAGAGTAAGATAATAAACCTCTCCGTTATCTTTTATACCTATGAGATTAGACTCTATTTCCTTATCTCCTCCTACAACATAATAATGGGTGTGTTGAAACGTAAGGTTATAGAAAGCATCATTATTTAGAAAAGCAATCTCAAGTATTACTTTATTTGGAAAATTCACATCAAATATCATAATTAGTCTCCAAAACACGATGGTTTATCACAATGGTACTTTTCTCTATTATATATCATGCCCACTGAAAAAGTCAAGGAGGTGCATCCATGTTTTTCAAACTTATCCTCGAAAATGCCAACGGCGACCGTGTTGATATGTGTACATGGAATCACTGATTTCTTCCCTCGAACTACATAAGGTCGGGTGCTTTGTGTCAATCAGGTTATGCTGTATCTGAAAAAGACACCAGACTTGTTCCCGAGGACAAGCAAAACTACGAATCCGTGAAAATACTCATTCCTACATAAGAGAAAAAGTGCCGAATTTTCGGCACTTTTCTTATGCTCTTTAATTTTTCTTTGACATCAATACTACGCACTCAACGTGCGCCGACACGTTTGATTTGATAACCTGCAATACATGGTTGTGCTGGAGTAGGGGATTACAGTTCCCGCGAGTGGGTAGATTGGTTGTTTTTTCGGGTTTTTATATGCCCGGAAATCGGTCAATAGTAGCTTTGCTCACGGGGAAATAAGCTATGTTTTTAGCTATACACCGAGATGCTTCTCGAATATCGCCATTATCTCTTCGGCGCGTTTCTCGCCGATACCCTTTACTTCTTTAATATCCTTTTCAACCTCTCGAAGATCGACGGCGGGCGCACCTTTTTGCAGTTCATCCGCATAACGAACGAGAAACGCTTGAAGCTCCTCACGGCTCATTTTCTTGATCGCACGGTAGGTATCGCGGTCGATTATCTTCTGTTCTGGCATATATTCACTTCTTTCATATTAAAGCGAAAACGCCCTGCATGAGCAAGACGTTCTCAAATATACTTTTCAGCCTTATTGCTTGCTTCTCACAGAATAGTATAACATATTATCTGCGAAAAAGCAAGGGTGTTGGTATTATGCGATTTCCCATACGACCGTCACCGTATCAGCAACCTCAATGTCGTCCGGTTCAATGTCCAGATCATAGCAGGCGTCCTCGCAAGCGGACGGAACAGGAGCGCAAGCCTTCATAAGCCGGTTCATTGGGCTGACCTCGAATTCAATTTCACCCCACGAATAGTCAATGCTCTGGATGTCTTTCAGAATGACGCCCGCCGCTGCTGTGATTACCACAGCCTTTTCTTTTGCATCTTTGACAGCCTTGCCGAGCAGTTCGTTCTTTGCCGCTTCCGGGTCTTTCACCGTATAGCTGATACGAAACTCTGGTTTCAATTCGCAGTTTCCGAGCGCATATAGGATTTTTCCTAGTCGCTCGTTGTCAGAATCGAATTCCACTTTGAGCAGATGCCGGAAGCGGTATCCGACAAAACGCTGCTTGTAAGTCCCGTGATCCTTGTAGCTCTCATACTCGGTAACATGACGGACAAGCTCCATTTCGGAGTACATACTGTTAGCTTTGTCTTGCCAGTTGAATATGTCTATTATTTCATAGTCCATTACTGAAATAGGAAAGTCAACAAGAACTGAAGGCTTTTCGCCTTTCTTGAACATATTCTTGTCCCATTTAATGTCGCTCTTAGTGCCAAGCACCATACCGCCGGGGACATATTCAGTGATGTTCAACAGGCGGTGAAGCGAGTATGGACAGTTGAACATATTGGCGTTATCTACGAAATCAAACACCATTAAGAACTCTTTGCCCTTGTGTGTTCTCATACCTCTGCCGAGCTGCTGAGTGTAGATGACCTTTGACATAGTAGGGCGCGCCATAAAAAGCACTTCTGTTATCGGACTATCCCAGCCTTCGTTAAGCAGATCACAAGCGCAAAGCACCTGGATTTCCTTGTCAGCATACTGCTTTAGTATCTGTTTTCGTATAGTAGCTTTTGTACTGCCGGATACGGCTTCTGCCTTGACGCCACGTTCCTGTAGCATTGCTGCAATTGTCTGAGCATGATTGACCGATGTACAGAAAATTACAGTGGATTTGTCTTGTGCATGGTCAATGCCCGCCGCTTTCTCGGATATGACAAGGACGATGAAGGACACCTGATCATCAATCCGGAACAGGCGGAAATCGTCAAGCGTATCTTCCGGGAGTACCTTGAGGGTGCAAGCTGCAAAAAGATCGCTCAGGGACTGCAGCGTGATGGTATTCCGAATGCTCGCGGAAGCACAAAATGGCATGATAACAGCATACGCCTGATTCTCGGAAATGAGAAGTACATGGGTGATGCGCTCCTGCAAAAGACCTATACAGTGGACTGTCTCAGCAAAAAGCGGGTAAAGAACTCCGGCATCGTGCCGCAATACTATGTTGAGGACGACCACGAAGCTATTATATCGAAAGAGACATTCCTGATGGTGCAGGAAGAAATGGCACGACGAGCGAGAACACAGCTCCAGTTCGGCGGAAAGAAGGGGTATAGTGCCAACCACGCATTCTCGCAGATAATCTTCTGCGCCGGATGCGGAGAGCAGTTCCGCAGAATACACTGGAACAACCGTGGCAAGAAGTCGGTCGTCTGGCGCTGCGTCACACGATTGAAGGAGAAGGACAAGTGCCGAGCCAGAACCGTCAGCGAGGAAACCTTAAAGGCAGCCTTCCTTGAAGCCCTCAACGAAATGGTCGATGACAGCGACACCTACCTGAACAGGCTGCGGGAGAACCTTGAAGCGGCGATCAATTCAGCCAATCCCATGTCGGCGGAAGCCCTCTCAGCAAAAATGGCTGAACTGCAGCGGGAGCTGATCAACCGGACGGAGCGTCGTGAGAACTACGATGACATCACCGAGGAAATCCTGCGCCTGCGTGAGCTGCAGGAGCAGAAAGGCATGGACGACGCTACGCAGAAGGAACACACGAAACGTATCAGGGAACTTCAGAAATTCATTCAGTCTCAGTCGAGTGAGATCACGGAGTTTGATGAGGCTCTGGTGAAGAAGCTGCTGGAAAAAGTGACCGTCCACGATGACTACTTGGAATTCCGCTTCAAATCGGGCGTGACGATCAGTATTGAAATGTAAATAGATAGAGTGAACCCCGCATCACTGGCATTCAGTGGTGCGGGGTTATGCTGTTTTGCATTACGTTAGCGCAGAAACAATTCAGCATTTGGTTCAGAATGATCCTCTTTTCGGACATAGCCGACCATCAAAGAGATTATTTTGGCTCGTAAATATGCCCCGGATGTTCCTCCGCATTGACTTCAAGTACCGTACCATTATCGCTTCAATATGCCAACAACAGCCTGTCTCATCGTCCCATCATCAGTACAGGAGATTACTGTCAGCCGATTATCGCCGTAATCATTCAGCACCCAAGTATCCGACGGCTGAACAATTTTGTATTCCGTGACAATATAGGTGTAACGTGTGCGCTTTTCATCTGTATCAACGAGATACATCTCATCGCCGATCTGAATCTGGTCGAGGTCATTGAAAATCTCTGCGTATATCGTGCTGTTATGACCTGCAATGCAATAATTGCCCTTGCCAAGAGTGCCGGTACCCTCGAAATGACCTGCCGACACTTGCAGAGCTTTGTTATCCGTACCCTCAAGCACAGGAACTTTTATGTCAAGCCGAGGAATTTCAAAGTTGATATTGCTATCGAGAAGTTTACGAAGATATATCTCTCTACTGATTTTTTTGTAAGCGAATAGGGATAGTATGGATACTCCGCATATCGTCATTATGATACCGAGTATCCGTAATGCTTTCTTTTTCATAGTGCCTCATTACAAGTAAGAGCGCCACTTAGCAAGCGACGCTCCTACGATAATTTATTCGTTTTCTTTTCTCGTTTTTACAACCAGTGCTGCACCGCCGACTGTCATAAGAACTGCGAGTCCTGCAATCACCTTGTAAATATCAGAATATCCAGTCTGAGGAAGCTGAGAATCACCTGACGAGTCAGAATTCGTATCTGCCGTAGTAGTTGTAGTGGTTGTAACTTCATTCCAAACAGCAGTTGTCGAAGTGGAAGGAGCTTCTTTTACTACCACCTTGATAGATGCAGTTCTTCCATCCGGTGTTTTTGCGTGAAGCACTGTTTCTCCTACAGATACGCCTAAAACATTTACGCCTATGCCTTGTACAACGCCTACTTTGGCGATCTTCTCATCATCAATGGTAAACTCAATAGGTGAATCACCGACTTCATAGAATTTGCCATCATCAAATCCTGCAAGTTCAACTCCAGTATTAAGACCGACCTCAACAGGAACATAGTCATACTGAGAATTAAAATACAATTCATTTGATACAGTAGATGTAGTGGTAGTAGTTGTAGGCATCGTCATTACCGCAGAAGTACCATTAATGATAATCACTTCTCCGTTTTCATCAACAAGCCTGCCTTGTGCATCGGTTAAGATAGCTGTTGTAGTGGTTGTTGCTACCGTAGTAGTTTCAGCGGCTGTTGTTGTCATAGTAGCTGTAGAATCAAGGAATGCAGCCACATCTTCAGTACGAATATCAATAGAGTTTTTGGTATCATCGTAACGATAGAGGTCTATGTAATACGGTTTCTCGGAAGGAACTCCACCCACGAGGAGAGTATAGCCATCCTCAAGGTCGTACTTCTCGATGTAAAGTCCTGAACCTATATCTGTACTTATATAATCTTTGAAATCATCCCATGTTAGGTCATTGCCTTTCTTTGAAAGCTCAATGACATCATTCAAGGTAAGTTGGATAGTACCTTTTGCAGTAGGATCAGTAACAACCGTTGTAGTAGTTGTTGTGGTAGTTGTGGATTTATCGGAAATCTTAGTGCTTGTATAAACATGGGGCTTATCTTCAGGATAAATGTATGCTATGCACTCGGTAGTGTCATTACCCTTATAAAGATCATATCTGTAATCGTAAGCTCCATAATAACCACACACGGTATATCCATCTTCAGCCGGCTGATAGTAGGTATATCCTTCAGGCATATTATTGATTTTAATTCCGAAAACAGCCGACGGGCAATCATATACGTCATAGGTAATCGGGATAGTAATCGCATAACTGTCAGCGTCAGTATTCCAACTATCAACAGTTTCAACATAGTTGTACTTGTTTACGACATTGGCATCCAATTCCATTCTTGCAAGTTCTACATCGAGTCCTTCAATCACCTGATTTGTTGATTTATCCACAACAGAAAACGTGAAGTTACGCTCAATATCAAGAGGATATTCAACCTTCGGAAGCGGATTATGCGGCTGTAATGCAATGTTATAGTTGACGATTCCAGTCAAAGTACCTTTTCCGTGAATACCAGTGACAACATGGTCTTCCCAGCTATAGCAGTAACCTTCGGGAATATTGTCAATCTGAACAGCATAGAAGTGTCCCTTAACAAAAGCAATATCTGCGATTTCATAGGGATTGGTATCCGAAGTGTTCCACTCAGACAATACCTGTACGATGTTAGCCTGTGGTTGAGGAATAGTAGGAAGGTCGGCATCATATTCTACAAACTTAACGTCAATACCCGATACAGGCTCATTTGTCTCCTCGTTGTACACATTGACATGAGCCGTGAAGGTGTTTTCCTCGGCAGCATATGATGTAAGAGTCGAAACTCCGACATTCGTCACCATAAAAGCAGCCGTCAGGAAAGAAGTAAAAACTTTTTTCATGTTTCTCACCCTTTCATTATCATCTAAAGAAGCATTATCATTAGGGTACAGTCAACCCTTACCAATATCATACCATAAAAATTGATAAAAGTCAACAATTCACAGCGCATTTCACAAAGATTGTTCAATATATATATATATATATATATATCAACATTCAATCAAACATTGTGTGTAATATGCCGGTAAATTGGTTGATAATCTGTATAACACAAGCCTTAAGCTAACTATGTGACTACTCCTGAACCTCTCTCATCAAAGCCGCACCGTCCTTGAAGCCGACCTTGTACGCAGCTCTCATCTCATCGGCGGCAGTCTCACTTTGCAAGTCGCATAGCTTAAGGTACAAGATTGTCTGCTCCTCAGTCAGCGACTCCTCAAATGGGATAGCGGTCTACTCCCATTCATCGGAGCAGTGGCAGGTTTTGATAGCGCCGATACGGCTATTGTAGATCTCATCAATTATCATATTGCTGAACCTCGCAATCGTTATAAGATATGTGCGTATAATCGGCTTATCTGTGCCATTTTCTTTGCAAGGTTTTCAGATTGGTCTGCCTGAATTGATGAGTATGTTCAAGCAGGTCGCTGACATTCGTACCGCCGATACGCTGAAACTTGATGTACCTGACTGTGATTATCAGGTAGTTCAGGTCGAAGCTACTCCTTTTCAGCAGGAGCTTGTTCAGGAGCTTGCCGACAGAGCTGATGCTATCAACAGCGGAAATGTTGATCCTACGATTGACAATATGCTCAAGATAACGTCGGATGGACGAAAGTTCGGACTTGATCAGCAAGCTGTTCTTGCGTTAATCCTGCTTTCGTTCTTAATTCTGCAATCTTCTGACCGGTCAGCATTTTATCACAACCTCTTTTCCTCATTTTCATTATAACGTACTATTCCGAAAAAGTAAAGAAACCATTTGTGACACTTTGAAGGCAAATAAAAACTGCCCCTCGTCTCAGGATGCAATCCAGTGACGAGGGGCTTATTTGTGCATTTTGACGAATGACAACCAATCTACGAAGTATCGAACCCTCTGTTATCCAATCTGCGCACTAACCTCACTGAGCAGATTGGTTGTCAGGCGTTTTCAGTTCGTAGATGTTTTTCCAAATACAGTAAAAAGCCTGTTAGGGTTGACTTCGTTGATTGACTGTATAGCCGAAAACCGCCGTAAAATCGGCACTTTTAAGTTTTATCCCTTGACATCAATACTACGCACTCAACGTGTCTTGTTCTCGGGAAAAGATCAGCACCGCAGACTTTTTCCGCTTTGTAGCCATTCTCTGAGAGCCACTTTGCATCACGTGCGGCAGTTGAGGGATTGCAGGAGATCATGATTATCTTTTCCGGAGCGGCTTCCACGATGACCTCAAGTGTCTTCGGTGAGCAGCCCTTTCTCGGCGGATCGACCACGATAATATCCGGTGAGCAGCCGTTTTTCCGCAGCTCTGAAAAGACCTTTCCGGCATCTCCGCAGTAGAATTCTGCGTTGTATATCTCGTTAACCTTGGCGTTGCGCTTGGCATTCTCGATAGCCTCAGGGATTATTTCCACACCCACTACCGAGGCAGCTTCGGAAGCCATGGAAAGACCGATAGTACCTACGCCGCAGTAGAGGTCCGCGATAGTGTCAGTTGGGGAGGGAGAGGCGTACTCAAGCGCTTTAGCGTAGAGCTTTTCAGCCTGAACGGTATTGACCTGATAGAATGAGGGTGGCGAGATAATGATCTTGTTTCCGCACATGGTATCCTCGATCTCGTCGCTGCCGTAAAGGTTCACCCACTTATTGCCGAGGATGACGTTGGTATCATCGGGGTTGATATTCATAACTATGCTGGAAATGCCCTCTACCTCGTGGTGGATGATATGTGCGAGTTGCTGTAACTGACGGGAATATTCCTTCTTGACCACGAAGCATACCATTATCTGACCGGAATGAGCTCCCTCGCGGATATAAATATGTCTTAGTATGCCGGTATGGGAGGACTCATCGTAGACGGAGAGCTTATGGCTGTTTATGTAATCGAGGGAGATTCTCACTATATCCGAGAATTTTTCCGGCTGGAGAGGACAGTCTACGATAGGTATGACTCTGTGACTTCTTGGAGCATAGAAGCCGCACACAGCCTTGCTGTCCTGAACGGCGAGGGGGTACTGAGCCTTGTTGCGGTATCTCGTGGTATTATCGGCAGAAATAAAGCTGTCTGTATGTATGTCGAGACCGCCGATACGCCTGAAAGCGTCCCTTACGATATTGTCCTTGACCTTGCATTCAGCCTCGTATGAGATGTGCCTGAAGACACAGCCTCCGCATTTTTTGTACTGGGGACATTCCGGAGAAACGCGGTCAGGGGAGGGCGTTATGAGCTTTTCGATAATGCCGAAAGCGTAGCTTTTCAGCACCTTGACGATACGCACCTCAATGACGTCTCCTACGGCGGTATCGGGTACGAAAACGGTGAAGCCGTCCACGCGGCAGACACCGCTGCCCTCGGAGGTAATATCAGTTATTTCGGCTGTACAGACTTGATTCTTTGTAAGCATTCTGTGACCTCTTTTTTCTTATCCATGAGCTGATCGAAGCGGCGGATGTACTCATACGGGAATTTATAGTTGTGGATACGCTGTATTTTTCCGCCGGGGTAGACGAGCTTTGTGGATGCAGCGCAGCCTGCGCCGAGAATAGTCTGAGTCTCGTCCATGATGAAGATATTGTAGTAGCTCTCGAAGCCTTTTTTGGCGTAGCCCACGTTTTCAAGATTGTCGATAGTGTTCTTCTGGCGGTACATATAGTAGGGCAGGTAGCCGCAGTTCATAAGAGCCTCGATGCTGTGATCCACCATTTCTGCGGCAGGGTTTCCGGTATAGGCGCTGCCTGTTTCAAACAGGTCGGCGGCACGTTTTATCGTAAGCGCGTGGACAGTAATGCTTTCGGGGGAAAGCTCTGTCATGCGCCGTATGGTATTGCGGAAGCTTTCGGCGGACTCGGTAGGCAGACCTGCGATGAGGTCGGTATTGATATTGGTGAAGCCTATTTTTCTTGCCAGCTCGAAGGCTTTTATGGAATCTTCGCCGGAGTGGCGGCGTCCGATGACCTTCAGCACATCGTCGTTGAGAGTCTGGGGGTTCACGGAGATCCTTCCGGCGCCGCAGCCCTTTATCACCCGGAGCTTTTCCTCGGTTATGGTGTCGGGGCGGCCGGCTTCAACGCTGTACTCACGGACGTTGTCAAGGTCAAAGTTCCTGCTTACGGTCTCCATGATAGTTTTCAGGTCCCCGGCGGATATGGAGGTTGGAGTGCCTCCGCCGAAATAGACAGTATCAATTTTAGTGCCGGTCTCGCGGACGATACTGCCTGTTATTTCGAGCTCGCGGCAGAGAGCGTCAACGTATTCCGGCATGAGCTTTACTGCGGAATCCATAGAATGGGAAACGAATGAGCAGTAGCTGCACCTTGTAGGGCAAAAGGGGATAGACACATAGAGGCTCACATCCGAGCTCTTGATACGGTCGAGGATAGGGAGCTGATTCAGAGCTGTGTCGTAGGCAAGCTGCAATTTCTTCGGCGAGATCTCATATTTTTCGGTGAGTGCGGAGAAGATACTGTCCTTATCCAGTCCATGACGGATGAGCTCCACCACCTTTTTCACAGGACGTATACCGGTCATCAGTCCCCATGGCGGTGTGATACCGGAGCGCTTGCAGAGAATGTGATATATCAGGCGGCAGAGCTCGTGCTCGGTGGTATCCTTGTCCGAGAGCTCCTCCCGGGACATTTTTTTCTCGGCGGAGGAACGTTCGCCTGAGAGCATTACCTTTGCATATATACGATCGGTATCTACACCTGCAGCAATGAAATCTCCGTCGGTGGGAGCCTCGGAAAGGCTGTCGTAGAAGGCAAATCTGTCAGCGTGGAAAAACATCTTGAGAGTAGCCTCTATCTCGTATTTAAAAGAATTGCCGATCAGAACGACCGGCATTTTATTTTTATCGTTCATAATTCTCCTTTAAGGCGGGTGAAGTAGGGGTTGAGGCGCTTTTCATAACTAAGGCTTGAAGCCTCGCCGTGACCGGGGAGGAGCTTGTAATCTTCCTCCAGCAGTGAGAGCTTCCGGAGGGAATTAGTCATGCTCAGGGGATTGCTGCCCTCGAAGTCTGTTCTGCCCACGGAGCCGCGAAAGACCGTATCACCGGAGAACATTACTCCGCCGCAGGTATAGCAGACGCTTCCGGGGGAGTGCCCGGGGGTGTGGATGACTCTGAATGAGCAGTCACCGTCGTTTATCCAGCAGTCACCGAAAACGGCAGTGCAGTCGGTGACGGGGACGAATTCTCCCCAAGCGGAGTACCTGTGGAGGGAGTAAATATCGCTGGAGAGCATTTTCACGTCCGCGGTATGGATATAGACCTCGGCGCCGGTAGCCTTTCTTACCTCCTCGACGCCGCCGATGTGGTCGAAGTGACCGTGGGTGAGGAGTATCTTTCTCAGGCGGAGCTTTTTATTCTTGATAAAGCGGAGGAAGTATTCGCTGTCGCCGCCGATGTCTACGGCGATACAGCGTCCGGGAGCAGTCTCCACGATATAGCAGTTTGCGCCGAGCTCCCCCAGCTGAAGGGTATATATAGTCATATGAGCCTCCTGTTATACAGCAGCGCGGTCAACGGAAATAACGCCGTTTATTTTTCTGAGCTTATCGAAAAGGTTTTTGAGCTGCTCTGTGCTTGAGATGACGATAGTACACTCAAAGAGGGCATTGCCGTTTTTCAGTATTCTTGAAGCGGAGTGTACGATAGGCACTCTTGCCTCCATGAGGACAGCTGAAATGTCGTAGAAGAGTCCCACTCGGTCGGTAGCAGTCACCTCGAAGCTTGTCTGGAGCTGGGAAATGCTGTTCTCTGACCATTGTATGTCGCACCAGCGGTTGAGTTCCTCAGGAAGGCCTCTCTGTATGGTAGCCTTGTAGTTCGTGCAGTTCTTGGTGTGTACGGAGATACCGTGGCCACGGGTTATGAAGCCGACTATCTCATCGCCGGGGAGCGGGTTGCAGCACTGGGCGAATTTTACGGCAACATCGTTTATCTGGTCGAGGATTATACTGCTCTTTCCGTTGGATTTTGACTGCACCAGCTGGAGAGCAGCGTTGTCGATAGCCTGAACGTACTGTTTTTCGTATTTGTCCTTGAGGCGGGGTATTATCTTTGAGAGCAGCACGCCGCCGTAGCCGATAGAGGCGTAGAAGTCGTCGAGAGTCTCGCAGTTGTGGCGTTTGAAATCGTCCTCAAGGAAGGCTGTGTATTCGGATTCTTGAAGGTTTATCCTGTAACGCTTGAATTCACGTTCCAGCTCAGCCTTGCCCTCAACGATATTCTCCTCGCGGCGCTCCTTCTTGAACCACGAGCGTATCTTGGAGCGAGCCTCGTTTGTCTGGACGATGTTGAGCCATGCACGGTTAGGTCCCTTGTCGGGATCCTTGCTGGTGATTATCTCGCATATCTGACCGGTCTGGAGCTTATAGTCCAGAGGTACTATCCTGCCGTCCACTTTTGCGCCGACGGTCTTGTGACCTATCTGGGTGTGGATGCGGTAAGCGAAGTCGATGACTGTGGAGTTTATAGGAAGGGACACAGACATACCCTTGGGAGTCATAACGACGATGTCCTCGGGATCAAGATCGGTCTTGATGATACGGACTATCTCCTCAACGTCGTCGGAGGTCTGCTGAGCCTCGATGACCTGACGCACCCATGCAAGACGCTGTTCCATTTTGTCCTTGCCCTGAATGCCTTCCTTGTACTTCCAGTGGGCGGCGATACCGTATTCAGCGGTCTCGTGCATATCCCATGTACGTATCTGCACCTCGAAGGGGATGCCCTCCTTGCCGAGAACGGTGGTGTGCAGGGACTGGTACATATTGGATTTGGGAGTTGAGATGTAGTCCTTGAAGCGGTTGGGCAGCGGACGGAACATATCATGTATAAGGCCGAGGGCATTATAGCATTCAGCGATAGTGGAAACGATTATTCTTACGGCATATTTGTCGTAGATCTCGTCGATGTTCTTGTGGCTGAGGAAAATCTTTCGGTAGATGCTGTAAATGCTCTTTACTCTGCCGTCGACCTGAGGAGGCTCGGTGAATTCCTCTGATTTGAAGCGCTGGTTTATGCGGTTCTTGATAGTTTCGATGAAAGCCTCGCGTTCCTCTTTTTTGTTTTCGAGGATGTGCTCGATCTCGGAGTAAGCATAGGGATCGAGGTAGTGGAAGGCGAGGTCCTGAAGTTCCTCCTTGATTGCGCGTATACCGAGGCGGTGAGCGATAGGAGCGTAGATATTCATGGTCTCAAGGGCGACGTTGCGCTGCTTATCGGTGGGACGGTATTTGAGAGTCCTCATGTTGTGCAGGCGATCGGCGAGCTTGATTATCATAACTCTTATGTCCTGAGACATGGCAAGGAGAATCTTTCGGATATTCTCAGCCTGCTGTTCCTCCTTGGTGAATATAGGTATCTTGCTCAGTTTTGTGACGCCGTCCACGAGCATGGCAACGTCCTGACCGAAGCGCTTTTTGAGATCTTCGAGGGTAGCGGGAGTATCCTCCACAACATCGTGGAGGAGGGCGGCACAAATAGTATCGGTATCCATGCCCAGCTCAAGGAGTATATATGCGACAGCCAGCGGGTGGATGATGTAGTCCTGACCGGAGGAACGCTTCTGTCCCTCGTGAGCCTTTGCAGCGAACTCATAGGCGGAGATTATCTTGCTGAGGTCGTATTGCTTATCGTCCCTGAGTATCTTCTGGATTATCATTTCGATAGTGAAATCGTCCTTGTAGTCCGGAATATCCATGAGGTAGTCCTCGGGGTTCTGGGTGAGGGCGGTCTCCGGGATAGGTACCTCGACCTCATTCATGCCTGTAATGGAAAGATTCATATCGTCATTCATAAAAGGTCTCCTTTACCGCGAAAACGGCTGCGGCACGCCGGGATGTCAGCCTATCCTGCCTTTGAGCGAGACGAGGACGGGAGCAGAGTTAAGGTCGGAACGCTTATCCACCTTGACTCTTGTGATATTGGAATTTGCGGAGGAAACGTTGACCAGTCCAAGCTGGCGCAGAGCCTCCACCGCAACATTGAATTTGCAGTAATTTATTTTTGGATCGTTCAGTCTGAGGTAAAGGGTATCGGAGCTTATTCCGCCTGCCGGTATGCCGGTGTATATCCTTACTACGGCATCGCGTTCGGGGAGCATACTCGGGTAGTAATTCTTCGGGAGCTCCTCGCCGCGCATGAAGGATTCAAACGCTGAATTAGCGGCAAAGTAGCGGCTCTGCTCGAAGTTTCCGGGGCGCATATCGCTTACTGTCATGGTGACAGAGGTGGTGCCGCGGAATTCGTTTATTCCCAGCGAGACTATCATATCGCAAGTGTCACCCTTGCCAACGGTGAGCTTTTCCGGTGGAGTTCTGAACATAAGCGCCTCGAACTGCCCGTAGCCAAGCTTGAAACGGAACTTTGTGTGGAGTCCGCCTGACAGGGGGACTATGTCGGTGATATGAGCGTTCTCTATGTAGAACAGGGGCTTTTCGTTGTCGGTGCCGAAGGGTTCAAGGACTGAGAGTCCCTTTACGTTTTCCACGGTGAGCTCAGCGGGAGTCACAGCGGCGTCAGCTGAGACTGTGAGCACCGGCATGAGCTTGTGAGTCTCTGCGGCGTACTTTTCAAGAAGCGAGGCGAAATCGTCTGCCATTCCGCTTTTAACGGTAAATCCTCCTGCGCCTGGATGACCGCCGAATTTATCAAGAGCTTCAGCGGCGTAGGATAGGGCTCCGAACACTGAGAAGTCACCAAAGGAGCGTGCCGAGCCGCGTATCTCGCCGTTGGATTCCGAGGCGATGAAGCATGGCTTGCCGAACTGCTCCATGATTCTTGCGGCGACTATGCCTATAACGCCGTGGTGCCAGTCCTTTCCGCAAATGAAAAGAGTCCTTCTGCGTAGAAGTGAAGGATCGGCGTCGATCATTCTGTAAATATCTGAGATAATGGTGTTCTCGGCGGATTTGCGCTGTTCGTTGAGCTTGTCCAGCTCAGTCGCAATGGTAAGAGCCTCGTCGTAGTCCTCACTGAGAAAGAGCTCGGCGGCACGCTTTGGAGAGCCGAAGCGTCCGGAGGCATTTATCCTCGGAGCAATTCCAAAGCCTATGGAGCGCGTGTCTACGGGCTTTCCCGAGATCTGGCACACGTCCTTGAGAGCCATGAGCGCCGGACGGTCGGTATTATTTATGAGCTCCATGCCATAGGAGACAAGGAAGCGGTTCTCGCCGGTGAGGCTTACGATGTCGGCGACGGTAGCGATAGCGGCAAGGTCGCCGAACTGCTCCAGTGCCATAGTGTAGTCACCGCCGTCGAGGGCAGCCACGAGCTTGAGAGCGATACCGGCGCCGCACATGAGCTTGAAGGTCGAAAAGCAGTCGCGCCTGTGGGGATCCACGACAGCCTCTGCTCTTGGGAGCGAATCTCCCTGCTGGTGGTGGTCGGTGACCACGAGCCTCATGCCAAGCTCATAGATATATTCAGCCTCGTCGATAGCGGAAATGCCGTTATCTACGGTGACGATAAGGGAAACGCCGTCCTGAGCGATGCGTTCCACGGCTTCTTTGTTGAGACCGTAGCCCTCCTCGCGTTCGGGTATATAGTAGGTCACCTCAGCGCCTATCTCGCAGAGATAAGAGTAGAGGATAACAGTAGAGAGTATACCGTCGCAGTCGTAATCGCCGTAAATGCAGATACGCTCGCCGTCGTTCACGGCTTCGTTGATAACGTCAGCAGCCTGCTGCATATCCTTAATCAGAAAGGGATCTGAGAGCTCGCTGACGTTAAGGCTCTGCATGACAGCTTCCGGGGAGGAATAGCCCTTCTGAGCGAGAGCGGCAGCAGCCAGCGAGGTGACGCCGCAGCTGAGCATAAGCTTCGACACTGCGTTCCTGTCGGGCATACCGACAGTCCATTTTTTCATAAAAAAGCTCCTTACGAATAGATATATACATTTATTATATCAGAAATCGAAGTTTTTTTCAATAGCGGAGCAAGAAAAAACTGGCTTTGCTGAAAAAAATCCCCTGCAAGTGCAGGGGAAGTCATCAGGTAATGCTTTCCAGCTTTACCCGTAGCTTTTTGATTATCTTTTTTTCCAGCCTTGATATGTAGGACTGGGATATGCCGATGAGCTCTGCGACCTCCTTCTGAGTTTTTTCCTTGCCGTCGATGAGCCCGAAACGCATTTCCATTATTTCCCGTTCCCTGTCGCAGAGACCGGCTACTGCGCTGCGGAGTATCTCTCTTTCGGCTTCTGTTTCAATGCCCTTGTTCACGATGTCGTCCTCGGTGCCGAGGATGTCGGAGAGAAGAAGCTCGTTGCCGTCGTAGTCTATATTCAGGGGCTCGTCGATAGAGAGGTCGTTGCGGTACTGGGAGGATTTTCTCAGGAACATGAGAATCTCGTTCTCGATGCACCTCGAAGCGTAAGTAGCTAATTTTATATTCTTTGTGGGACAGAAGGTGTTCACGGCTTTTATGAGACCGATAGTGCCGATAGAAACGAGGTCCTCGATACCAATGCCTGTGGACTCGAATTTTTTGGCTATGTACACCACAAGGCGCAGATTGTGGACGATAAGACAGTTCCGGGCATTGTGGTCGTTCTGGGTGAGCTTGGCGAATACCTCTTCTTCCTCCTGACGGGTGAGCGGCGGAGGCAGAGTATCCGCCCCGTTGATGTAATCGATTCTTCCGGTGAGGAGCTTCCTGATACCGGAGATGAGTTTCGTTAGAATATTCATGTTGGTCTCCTTCTGATAGTATTGCTTGTTTGGTTTGTCCTATGAAAATACGGCAGCTGTTACAGCTTCAGCAGCCTTGGGTTGAATATAGCGGAGCCAGAGCTTTTGCCAAGCCCGATAACGGCATCGACAGGCTTTCGTTCGCCGCTGAGAACGTTTTGTATCATTACCTCGTCCGGGCGAAAAATCGGTATAACTCCGCTGTCAGAGACAGTGCTGCACGGTATGAGCCTGAAGCCTCGGGGAAGCTCCGTATCATGCGGTACAGTGAATTTCTCCCTGTCGCAGACAATAACAGGCGAGCCGGAAAAGAAGTCCACGAGGGAGTTGCCGGTGTCCGCTATACCCTCCATGGTGACAATGCTTTTTTTATAGCGGACAGTGACCTTATAACAGCCTGAGCCCGGCGGAGCTTTGTCAAGAAAGAATCTTACTGCGCGGACGGCAGCGTAGAGCGCTGAGGTGGTAAGCACCAGAATAATGAGAGAAAAGTCTATGTAAAAGTAGGAATTGTTGAAATGCATGAAATCCGGAGCAAACCACGAATAGACCGCATAAACAGTACCGGCGAGAATGAAATTCGAGCCGAAAAAAGCCAGAGTGTTCAGCAGTAGGCGTCTGCTGCTGCGGACACCGAAGGCAGCGGCGACAATGCTCACAGCAGCGGAGAGTCTTATAGCTGCGGACAGGAATACCTTCATTTCCGGAGCGAGTATGAGCAGAGAAAACAGGCTGCCGTACACTGAAGCGGCGAGACATCTTCCGGTGGAAAGCGGAGAATGAGTCAGGGCGGAGGTGGTTCTGAGGAGGAAAAAATTCACGTATATGTTCATTATCAGCAGCACGTCTATATAAACTGTTTCCATGGCATACCTCCCTTCAGAGCAAATGAGCTTGACATTTATCAGTGTGTACTAATAATTATAATGCAGACAAACTGCGGAATATGTCGTAAATGGCAAGGCGAGTTAAAAATGCTGAGCGCATTGACAAAGGCGGCGTTTCAATGTATAATGAGACCAGAACTAAAAACAGAGAGGTGAGAAGATGGCTTCCAGCAGGGAATATCTGGAATTTATTCTGGAACAGCTTTCCGACCTGAGCGATATAACGTACAGGGCGATGATGGGAGAATACATAATTTATTATCAGGGGAAGATAGTCGGCGGCATTTATGACGACAGATTCCTTGTGAAGCCGACAAAACCCGCTGAACGCCTGATGCCTGAGGCTCCGCGGGAGCTGCCGTATGAGGGAGCAAAGGAAATGCTGCTGGTAGAGAATGTGGATTCCAAGGAATTTTTGAGGGAGCTGCTGAGCGCTATGGCAGACGAGCTGCCGACGCCTAAGAAAAGAAAGCAATAAATACGTCCATGAAAAGAATGAGCCCTGAGGCGGAAATGACCGCTTCAGGGCTTTTGACATTTATTCTGAAATTTCTTTTCTCAGGAAATCTGAGACAGAGCCGCTGCCTCCGCCGGACAGATATGCGTAATATCTGAGGATATAGGAAGCATCTACGGCAGTGACCATGCCGTCGCCGTTGACATCGGCAGCGAGGCTTTCCTCAGCCGTTAGGACGGTGGAGCCGGATGCACGGGCAGCGTATTCCTTCAGGGCGAGGACAGCGTCGGAAGCGTCGAAGATACCGGACTTGTCCACATCTCCGGCTTCGCGGTCTGATACCGCAATGTAAAGGCTTTTTACGTGATCCTTGTCAGGATTGACGCTGCGTATGCCTCCGCCGGGCAGACGGTAGGCTATGGTGCAGTACCTATCCGGAATATCAGTGATGTAATATACCTCGTAGGTACCTGTGGGGATGGAGGCATCGGCGTTTACGGTGAAGCAGGCGAGGGGGTAGCTGTCTGAGGTTTCGCCGGAGAGTGCCAGCGGCTCCACCTGCATATTTGAATAGCTCGCACACATGAAGTTGGAGCCGTTTTTTGTGGTAAGACCGATAGCCTCCGGGATCTTGAAGTATGAATACGGAGCAGTTCCGACTTCGGTAATGGGATCGGTGAGTTCGTTAAGTGTGATGTATTCGCTGTCGCACTGCCATTTTGCATAGATCTGACCGGTGAGCACAGCCTCGTCAATGTAGTAGGAAGAAGTCCTGACTTTGACGCCGCCATTGGCTTTCTTCCTGTTGACGTACACTCTGTTCTCCAGCAGTATTTCGGCATTTTCGGCAGATGTTGGCTTGAAATAAAGGGAAGGTTTATAGTCGTCCGGCACTGTGGCAGCACTGGCTGAAAAAGAGACACAGGCGGCAGAAACAGCAGCGGAAATAAGTGAGATGATTTTTTTCATAAAGCACCTCACAGGAGCTCGGTCATTCTGAGAACGATCTCGGCTACGCGCTTGGCGGCTATTTTTTCAAACTCGTCGAAGGACATTGCTCCGTCGTCGTCAGCGTTATCAGAGATACATCTTACACTTACGAATGGCATTTTGTTCAGGAAGCAGCAATGACCGACAGCTGCGCTCTCCATGTCAACGGCGTAGGGATCGAGTCTCTTCTGGATGTCTGCCTTTACAGCGGTGCTTGTGATGAAAGCGTCACCGGTGACGATTCTTCCACGGAAGGAGTTCACGTCGAATTCCTTGCAGACCTTTTCGGCAGTGGTTATGAGGGAATCATCAGCCTTGAATATACCGCAGTATGGGGGATAGTCCTTCAGGAAGTGGAGGTCGATGTCATGAGGGAGGACCTCGCTGGAAACGACGATGTCACAGACTTTTACGTTATCGTTCATACCTCCGGCGATACCGGCGTTGATAACGTAGTCCGGGGAGAAATTATCAATTCCCACCTGAGTGCAGATAGCGGCATTGACCTTCGAGATACCGCAGCAGGCATTTATGACAGTATTTCCATTGTACTGGCAGATATAGAAATCGAAGCCGGAAAAATGCTTTATTTCCGCGTCCTTGAGGGTATTGCGGATGTCTACTAATTCAGAAGGCATAGCGCCTATAATAAAAATCGTTTTCATGGTAACACTCCTTATATAGTATGCGCTGCCGCAAATGCTGGCATTTGCGCAGACTGCCGTGAGGCAGTCTGCGGCGGAGCCGCGCAGCGCTTGTCGGAGCTGTCCGCGCTTACGCGCATTTGCTTCGCAACAGTGCCATATCGGAGATATGGCACAGCGGACAGCTCCATGAACAGTATCATTATATCATACAATAAAAAAAATAGCAAGCCGAACAGGTGACAAATATTGTATGCCGTGAAACGGCGAGTGGATTCCGTGCTTATAATAGCGTACAGCAGGAGGCGGAGCCTCCTGCTGTACTGGAAATGTTAAGAATTTATAAACAATTGGGAAATACACTTGACACGGGCAAAAAAATATGATAGACTGTCTATCAAGAAGCAGACGTCTATCAATTGATAGTCTAAGTGTATCATTATTATATCATAACTAAGGAGGTTTGTCAAGTGAAAAGCGAATTTTCTCACGAAAACATGAAATACAGAAGAATCAAGCGTGCGGTTGCCGTAAGCGGAGAGATGTTCCTGAAGAACGGCATCGACAATGTGAAGATGACCGACATTGCCGACGAGAGCGGAATCGGAGTAGCAACTCTTTACAGATACTTCGGCACAAAGACCGGTATCACCATAGCTGCGATGACTCATCTTTGGAACGAGCTCAACAGTATGTTCAGCGGAGTGTTTGAATCCGAAGTCTTTCTCGCACAGACCGGTCTGAAAAGAGTGACCGACCTTATGAGGATGTACACAGTGCTTTACAGCGCTCATAAGGATTTCATGAAGCTGCTTGGCGAATTCGACCTTATGGTCATAAAGGAGAACATACCCAAGTCAGAGCTTGCTGAGTACGAGCAGTCCATAATCAATTTCTTTGCTGTTTATGAAGCCTCCTGCAAGGCTGGAGTAGCTGACGGAACAATACGCGAGAACGTTGATTTCAAGCTGTTTTACCTTACATTCTGCCATGCTCTCATGGAACTCAGCAAGAAGCTGATACAGGGGGAGATACTTCCCTCCGATGACTTTTCTGACGGTGAGAAGGAGCTTTCACTTATAGTTGAAAGTGCCGTGATGTATCTCAGGAAGGTATAATCATGCCTTCCGGTAAATGTACCGCGACGAACGGCGTCCTTTGGATATTTGCAGTCGGACAGCTTGGCTGGGCGATCCTGTCGGGTATAGTTACAAATCTTCTGGTGTTTTTCTATCATCCCGGAGAAACCGCTCTTTTTGAGGGACAGGAGATATTCATAACTCAGAGGACCTTCATAATTTTTACAGTTATCGGAATAATTTCCAGCTTTGGAAGGATATTTGATGCTTTTACGGATCCTCTCATTGCCGGCATTTCTGACCGCTTCAGAGGCAGGCTCGGACGCAGGATACCCTTTATGAGGTATTCTGCTCTGCCATTCGGTCTGGTAACGGTTCTGATGTTCATTTCGCCTGTCAACGGCAGCAGCCCTTTAAATGTTGCAGCGCTGTCTGTGTGCGTGATTTTGTTCTATTTTTGTCTCACGTGCTACTGCATCCCCTACAACGCTCTGATACCGGAGCTCGGCAGGACTCAGGAGATGAGAATAAACCTTTCAACTTACATTTCCCTTACATATTTTATGGGAACAGCTCTTGCGTATGTAGTGCCTGCCATTTCTGAAATGTTCAGGGACAGTCTTGGTTATGCAGGAAGCTACCGTGCGGCTATTGCCATACTTACAGTCATTGCTGTGGTATGTATGCTCGTGCCGGCGTTCCTTATAGACGAGAACAAGTACGCAGATACTTCCCCCAGCGAAACACCTGCGCTGAGGTCCCTTGCTTCCACATTCAGGAACAGGGAATTCCGTACCTTTGTTGCCTCGGACGTGCTCTACTGGATAGCTCTTACGCTTTTCCAGACAGGTCTTCTTTACTATGTCACGGAGCTTCTCGGATTGAGCGCTTCAAGCTCCACTGTGCTTTTTATGGTAATGTCCATACTGTCGCTGTGTTTTTATCCGGCAGTGAACGTGCTGTCCAAGAGAGTGGGAAAGAAGAAGCTCATTGCCTTTGCTTTCGCGGATTTTTCCTTGGCGTTTCTGGTGACAGGTTTTGCGGGAAAGACTCCTCTTCCAGGCATGGCATACGGAATCCTTATTGCTGTGATGGCTGCGCTGCCAATGGCGATACTTGGTATACTTCCGCAGGCTGTGGTGGCTGATATCGCCGAACAGGACAAGCTTGTTTCCGGTGAGAGCCGTCACGGTATGTTCTATGCAGCGAGAACTTTTTCTTTCAAGTTGGGACAGTCTGTGGGTTTGCTGATATTCACCAGTGTTGCGGGTATCGGACGGAACAGCGGCATGGGTTACAGGCTCACTGCCGTAATAGCAGCTGTGCTTTGCCTCCTTGGAGGGATAGTTTTCCTCAGGTATAACGAGACTAAGGTAATGTCGCAGATAACAGCTTCTGATAATGATGATAAATAAGGCATAGCAAAACAGCGCTGCTTATGCAGCGCTGTTTTTATGCATTTTTATTGCGGCTTATAACTTCGATAAAGTCCTTTTTGGGCACCGGACGTGAGAAATAGTAGCCTTGGAGATAGTCTACTGAATGTGTTCTGAGCAGAGCTATCTGTTCCATAGTTTCTACGCCCTCTACGAGTATCTTTCTCTCCATCTGCTTTATCATCCTGACGCTGTTTTCGAGGATTATCCTGCCGAGTTCGCTCTTTTCAGCCTCCCAGAGGATGCTCTTATCTATTTTTACAACGTCAAAATCCAGCGTGAACAGCGACTGCATATTGGAATAGCCGGTACCGTAATCGTCCATTGCGATTTGGAAACCATTGGCTTTGAGTTCGCTCACAACTGAGCTCAGCACGTCATAATCGCTTGCGGCTACCGACTCAGTTATCTCGAAGTTTACCATAGACTTGTCAATGCCGCTTTTTTCCACTATATCAAGGATGTGCTTGACGAAATCCGGTCTCATGCACTGGATGACCGAAAGATTTACGTTTATTCCCGTTATGCCTTTTTCGGAGGGGATGCCGCTCTTGATGAAAGCGCAGACCTCCTCCAGCACGAAATCGTCTATGTCGTCGATAAGACCTATCTGCTCGGCAATGGGGATGAATTCGTCCGGGAACACATTTCCAATCTCGGTGTCGTGGAGGCGTATCAGTGCCTCAGCACCGTAGATACGCAGTTCCTTGAGACTGTAAGTCGGCTGGTAGTATACCTCGAAGTTTTTGTATGTAAGTCCGCGCTGAATGGCGCTCTTGACAGCGACTCTTCTCACAAGATAATCGAGGTCAGCACCTGCAAGTATACGCTTCGTGTTGTTTGAAGGCACAGGACTGTCCGCCATATAGAACACATCCTTGTGTCTTTTCAGGTCGTCCGGTATATTCGCCACCATGACCACTGAATTAAGCATTACAGAAGTGTCCTTGCATATCCACTCCTGAGAGAAACGTCCGCTTATTTTCTCGGCAAGCTCCTGTGCTTTTGCGGCCTCCGGATTCATAAGCGTGAGCACTATGGTATCCGGACTTGTGTGGTATATGTAGTACCGTGGAATCACGCCTTTCAGGTAATTCGTCACCATTTCAATGAGGATGTCAGAATTTGCCGAACCTGTAACTCTCTGGATTATCTCAGGGTTTGTTATCTTTACGCAGATAACATAGAAGCGCTGCTTGTTGGCTATATGGTTTTTAAGGTCCATATTCAGAGCCTTGCGGTTATACACGTCGATGTCGGAGTCGATACGCTCCTCCTCGTTCTCCACAGTTATCATAACGCCCATAAGAGCCAGAGCCTCGCAGAACACCTCCGCCTCCAGTTCCATGAACAGCAGCTGTGCCATAACTCCGCTCACCACGAGCACTACGAAGAACAGCAGCGACTTGCGGCGCTTTCTGGTAATGGCCTTCCACGACAGCAGCAGTACCGCTACTGCAAATATAAAGTAGAATGCCGCGCACAGATACAGGAAGATTTCTCCGGTGTTCCTGATGAATTTTTTGTCCGCGCTGAAGCTGTACACCCAATCCGTGAACGGATTAAGGAGAGCCATCAGCTCCACGAGAACCACCGGTGTAAGGAAGAGCATATGGTCTTTGCGGGAGAATTTGTTCATCATACCTGTGACTGAGAGCACATAGTACGCAAACATCGGGGTAAGCACCGTATGCGGGGGAAAATACAGGAACGTGAAGACCTTCATGGCAGTGAATGCGGCGTCGGTCTCAACTGCATAGGGTTCGCTTATCTTGCAGGCGATTGATGTAATGGAATTTACAAGGAGCACCGACACCATGGCGACAAAAAGCTTGCTCTGCAAACGGTCGAAGCGTCCCTGAATAGAAGTATACAGCAGTATGATAAGACATACCATAAATGCCGAAATATAAAACTGCAAATGCAGGGCAGTCATTTCAAGCATAAAGATCACCTCCGTCACACAATGATACACACATTTACCGCATCCCACAAGCGGATCGCAATAGTAACTCACTATACTATATCACCATTTTACCACCAATGGTAATATCTGTCAAGTGTTATAGAAATTCGCAAAATTTGTCAATCATTTTTGGAGGATGTACTATTTTACCCATTTTACGTGTTTTCGTAAGTTGCGGATAAATATCCGTAAAGAGGCTGATCAGTCATTAGTTTTACTTAATATGAACTTGTCTGTACAAACTGCGCGTTACCGTCACTTCCGGTACTCAAAAATTAACAGAACTTTTACAAAAATTGCTTCATTACAAAAAGAAAAGCAGATACTAGATCAGTATCTGCTTTTTTATATCCCATGTCCGCAGGGGCCTTATATTGTTTCAGTTCACGGGAAATTCGGTTATCTTGCCGAGGAGGTAGTCTCTGTGGAGCTGGAGATCCTCTGCGTCAATAACGTCGTCGGCGTTGAGGTCAGCAGCAGTGAAATCCTCGGTGTCGCCCTCGTCGGCAGCCTTTCTCATAAGAGCAAGGTCGAAGCCGTTTACTATGCCGTCGCCGTTGAGGTCACCGTAGATGACCGGTCTTTCTGGGGCATTGGGACGCCACCAGTTGATATTCAGGAGGTAGCTCTCGCCGCCGGTGAATACGAGGTAAACATCGTGCTTGCCGGTTGTAGGTTCTATCTTGCAGTTGAGAGTTGTCCATTTCTGCCAGCCGCCGGTGACTGCCACATTCTGTGAGCCGATGAGCTTGCCGTCGGGACTGTCGAGGCGTATTTCAATAACGGAATCGGAGCCGTTGGAAGCAACGCGGAGATCAACGTCGTTTACATCTGTGAGGTTGATGTTCTTGAAGCCGATGTAGTCGCCGTCCTCAATGTAGCCAACGTCGAGACCGCCTTCCTCGCAGTTCTCGGTGTCAATGCCGGACTTGTAATTGCAGTCCTCGGCCTCAATAACATCAGTGCCATCGGAGAAGCTTCCTGTGCCTTTAAGTCTGAGGAGGTGGTTGGATTTGCTGAGCACCTTGCCTGTGGAGTCGAGGACGTAAATCTTGTACTCGCCCTCCTTGGAAGGAGTCTTGATGCTTCCGGCAGTACCTCTTGCCTTTGTCATATCAGCGCCAGCCTTGAAGTCGGTAGTGCCGTCGGGAGCTATCCATACAGTACCGTTGACTTTTCTTATGGGGAGCTTGCTGTCGCAGGTGGTAGCGCAGCTTGCCGGGAAAGCCTGATCTGCTTCGGACTTGAGCCATGTGGGCATGAGGCTGCGGTAATCATCTGAGATACCTGAATTGAGACAGAACTTATACTGTGCGAACGGCCATACGTTATCGGATACCACGATAGGATCGTCGATGTCGGAGGAGGGAGGGTTCTTGCCCATTTTCTTGACGGTAGCGTAAGTGCGCTTGATGGTAAGATCGTGCTTGTCACCGTACTCCTCGCAGTTGATTGTGTAGGTAACATTGGGGCTTATCTCAAGGATGTTGTCGTTTTCTACAATGTACGCAGTACCCTCGTCGTTGTGGAGGCCGTAGGTAGGCTGCCACTGAGCGGCTGCGGGGATTCCCTGAATGTAGTTCTCGTTGATATAGGTGGTTGGCATCTGACCGATAGTGTAGATACCGCCGCTGTCGTGGAGACGGTTAAGGGAATTTATGACTCTGTTGTAGCATATCTTGTTATCGCGGCAGGTAGTGCTGTCTTTGAAGTTGCACCAGCCCCAGCCGAGGTGTATGCCGTTGTAGGCGGTCTTTTCGATAGTGTTGTGCATTATCTGGATAGAGTCGCCGTAGTAGGTGGTGATAGCTGCACAGCCACCGAAGCCGTGAACGACGCTTATGTCGTAGAGGAGATTCTGCTCGACGATGTCGTTCTTGCAGACGCCCTCAACGCCCTTGGGGAATTTTTCGTGGTTGTTTCCGGCGGCGTCGCCTATGTAGACGTGCTGGGGGTGACCGATAGTGATACCGCTGGAGGTGATATCGGTGATAAAGTTGCCGGTGATATTGGAATCGACAACATCGTTGTTCATGGAGATACCGTCAGCACCGGTATGCTTTATAACATTGCCTGTGAAGCTGATAGAACTGCTGTTTGTAACGTGAACGGCAGCGGGAAGAGTATCAGCCATTTCGTACTTATACTTATGCCAGTTGGAGTCAGCGAAGGCGGTGTAGCTCTGAGCAGCCTGACAGGTGGTCTTGCCGTAGGAGTCGCCTACCTTTGTGAGCATATAGTCCGTGTTGGCGAAGGTTATGCCGGAGAAGCTTATATTGGAAACTCTCTCGGTGGTGGACTTGCCCTCGATAACGATGAGCTTGTCAGCGATAGGAGCCTCAACGTCAACGGAGGTCATATCCTCGCCCTGACGTGGGTAGTAGAACAGAGTCTTTGCCTTTTTGTCAAAGTAGAATTCTCCGGGATCGTTCACGAAGGAGAAAGCGTTATAAAGGGTGTGAGTGCCCTTTGTGGAGAAGCCTGCGCCCCAGCCGGGAGTCTGGGCGATAGCGCCGTAGGGCTGCTGGTAGAGGAGCACCAGATTGCCGTTCTCGTACTTGCCGTCGCGGGCACAGACGATGTTTTCGTTCCATGTAGTACCGTTGATGATCTCGATGTCGTCGAAGTTGGATTCAATCTTAGGCAGACCGTTTGTGCCGTAAACAGAGCCGTCGTCCTTGGTGCCGGAGTCCCAAGCCCAGTCAGCCTGACCGGCAGTGATATGGTACTGACCGTAGCCGCTGTTGGAATTCACGGTAACGCTGCCCATATTGGCACGCTTGTCGTTGACGTAGAGGTTGCGGAGCTTATAGTCGCGGTCGAGAGGAGCGGACCAGAGCTTGTCGTTGTATTTGGTCCAGCCGGTGACCTGTGCGGCGCCGTTGATAACGGGGACTTCGTCCTTGTAAGCCTGATAGGAGATAGTGAAGCCGTTCTGTCCGGAGTCACGGGTATCGAAAACGACAGGCTCGGTAATGCGGTAGTCGCCGCCTCTGAGGTAAACGGTAATATCGCCGCTCATGCTGCCGTTGATCTTTCTTACCGCGTCTCTTGCGGCAGTGAGAGTCTTGAACGGAGAGTCGAAGGAGCCGCTGTTGGAGTCGTCGCCGTCGGGGGAAACGTAGAACTCGGTACCTGAGGTATCAGCGGCAACAGCGGTATTCAGCGGAGCGATAGCCGAACACTGATTGACAGTCAGGGAAGCTCCGAGAAGCAGAGCGAATCCTGACTTGACTAAGCTTTTAAAATTCATAATGATGCACCACCTTTGAGAAAGTACAGCAAACGCCGGGCGGCGGAGTCTGCTGCTTGGTGCTCCGCACTTCAGAGAGGGGGATGTGCGGAGCGGTACAAACTTAATATCCCATATAGATATTGTACATTATTTCACGGGCTGCAACAACCTACAAAATGCTCATTTGGTAGACAAAGCGCAGATTTACACAATTTTTGACGATACAATTCTGCGATTTGTCTCGTAGTTGTAATGCCAACATACAAAATGTGTCCCGGAAGCTCCGTTTGAGTATGGTTCAGGTGGACAAAATTGAGCCGCAGCTGTTTGGGGGAGCTGCGGCTCTGGGTGATATATTAAGTTAGAGAGGCTTTCCTGAGGGTGATGAGGTCGAAGGAATCAAGCCTGAGATCAGCTCTTATGTCAGATGCGTAAGCCTGTTCCCATGTGAGCTCGTTCCTGCCGAGGAGATAGCCCTGAAGGAGGGCAACATCCTTGTCGTTTACGGTGCCGTTGAGGTCCACATCGCCTCGCTTGCCGTTCACAGGATAGGAGGTCTCGCCGGCAAACTTTATAATGATGTAGTTAAGGTTGATAGCTTTGTCCTCGGAGGTGAAGTCCAGCCGGAGCTTGCCGCTCTCGTCAACCTCGACCTCGCCCTTGACGGCTGTACCGTTGACTGCACATTTTTCTGCAACTGCCTTCTTCTTTATTGAACCGGAGGTAGCGTATACAGAGGGATCTGACGAGCAGCTCCACGGGTTGCTGAAGCTCATCTCCACGGTGTATTTGCCCTTGGGGAGAGTGAAGCCGTAGCTGAGATTTCTGGCGATGTCGTTCTCGTACTGGTTCTTGGTGTAGCGGAAGCTTGCGGTCTTGTCTCTTCCGTCGGCTGTATTGTTCTCATCCGGCCATGTATTTGAGGTGTAGATGCCCTTGCTCTTGGAGGCGCCGTTGTACTTATCGGCAGCGTCGTCGATGATTCCCCATTCTGCGCCGGTGACCTCGTCTGCACCGTAGAGCTGTTCGGTAACGCAGTTGAACAAGCCGAACTTGTCTCTTCCGGAAATTGTAGAGGTGTTGTGGTCGCCGCAGTCAACGAAGTAGGCTACACTGCTGTCGTATTCGTAGTCGGGAGTAACGGCGCTCATGTAGATGAAATCGCATACCTTGGCGGATTCCTTGTCGTTGTCGGAGGAGAAGGTAACGTCCAGCACATCGTACTCAACATCGTCGGCGGTAATGTGCTGTAAATTCCTGTCGAGGACGTCCTGAGGGATAATGAGCTTTACATCGTAGGTGTCGTCAGTGCCGCTGTAAGCGAGCTCCTGCGCGTAGAGTATGGCATCGCCCACGCGGATGCGGATAGTCTTGCCGTTGTCCGCCTTGCGGAATTTTACCGTCAGAGCCGTGAGGGGAGCGGTAGTATCCACTGCCATGCGGTAGCTGAAATAGCCGCCGCTCTTAGCGTATCGGTAGGTGGAATCGTCGGTTACGCCCTGAGTGTTGTATTCCAGCATATTGTGGAGGTTATCGTTCTCGTACTGACCGTAGCCGGGCTGTACCGTATCCGAAACGACTACCTTAGCGCGGGGCTCCTTTTCCTCCACCACTGTGCCGTTGCTGAGGAAGTTCCAGTAGATGCCGTAGCGCTGCTGGTACTGGCGGTAGTGGGGCGTAAATGTGAGGTTAGCATCAGTATCCTTGAGAGTGAATTTCAGCGAGGTAGCGTCCTTGACCATGTGGTCGTTTATGTTCTTCATAAAGGAGGTAACTGACAAGCCTTCCTTTGAGAGCTTGATGTTCTGGGAGGGCGCAACTGCCTCCTTGGGTATGGTCACCCACATACCGGTGGAGCCGGTAGCCATGTTCTGCTTGCCAAGCTCCGCGCTAAGTACGACAGGACCGTACTTGAAGCCGTACACTGTATTTTTGTCAGGGAGGGAATAGGCGACAACGGCTTCAGGTATGGTGAGGGCTATCTTATCGCCTGACTTGAAGTCGCCGGTCACCTGAGCATAGCCGTCCACGGTCTTGTAGCTGTATTTTTCTCCGTTGAGGGTGATAGAAACGTTTCCGGCTTTCCAGTCGGGGAGGCGGAAGCGGAATTCCACAGCACCGCTGCCGTCAATGGTAAAGGTAGCGGTGTCACCGTCGGGTATGGAGCTTTCCTGAGTTATCTTCATATTCTGGTCAGCCCAGTTGAGGATAGAGCTCTGATACATATTTACATAGAGGGTATTGTCACTGTGCATATAAATAGTATCGCCAAGCTTGGTAAAGTTCTCCATGCCGCTTCCGGTGCAGCACCAGAAGTGATCGAACTGTGAGCTGTAAACCTTGAAGTAGCCGGTAGCCATAGGCTGGAAGTAGGTAGTCATGCCGGTCTCAGGGTTCTGTGAAGAGAGAATGGAGTTATAGTAGGTGCCCTCATAGAAGTCCATGTATTTGACGTCGCCGGTTATCTTGTAGAGCTCACGGCTGAGCTTCAACATATTATAGGAGTTGCAGGTCTCGCAGTTGCAGTTGGTGCGTTCCTTGTCGAGGATGTCATCGGCACCGAAGTGCTCCCATTCGCTGTTGCCGCCTGTTATGTAGGTGTGGTGGGAGATGACCATATCCCAGAATGCCTCGGCGTACTGGAGGTAGCGAGAGGCGTCTATTTTCTCACCGTTGACGGTC